>Ga0153975_1000046_pt1 | contig 34560 bp, 34 predicted proteins | sample TSGA059MetaG_FD_104694 | JGI IMG/M metagenome (GOLD analysis project Ga0153975, IMG submission 104694) | Attine ant fungus gardens microbial communities from Georgia, USA - TSGA059 MetaG | ecosystem: Host-associated > Fungi > Mycelium > Unclassified | place: USA: Georgia, Yuchi Wildlife... | reverse complement strand
TTCTTCCTCAACGTTATAGGTTTGAAAGAATTCAATAAGATGCCAGCTGCTAAGAATGCGTAATGCTTGTTGCGTATCCACTTTAACCGTCCCTGAGGAAGTGTATAGGTCCATCAGCGATATGAACGCCTAATGACAAGGAAAATTTATATATCAGCAGTGTAAAGGATCCACTCATAAGGATCGAGAGAAAACGGGTGGATACTCTTTGATTTTAATAGGAATGTTAGTTCAGCATTAACGGGCTATGCGCCTGTCAATCGGAAGGCCTAACAATTAAATGGGATTATAACAACGCAGCTGTTAATAACTATGAGCATCGTCTTGATAAATTTTTTTACTGCATTGACTATTTCTGCCGTTCCGGCTTTCGCTCAGGAAAGCGGAATATCCTTTTATCACAAGGCATGATCAGTGGTCTGCGATAATACCTTCACCTACTGTATCGGTGGCTAAAGCACATAGTTGAATGTTGGCGGCGCACTGCTGACGCCTGCGGCTGGCGCGGAGAGTGGGAGCTCTGGCAAAATTATGCCGCCGCAAGACAGCAAAATCGAAAAGCCGGTAAAAAAAATTACGCTGCGGCTTGATAGTGAGTCTGGAGGCGAATCGCTGGAGGTTGTTTGAAGCGCAGATGCTCGCGTTGAACAATGCCATCAAATAAAGTTGGCTATTAGTTTTCTCGCATCCGTGGTGGAAGAGTGATACCTGTGCTGATATCAGAAATAAAACTTGAGGGATTAAAGTGAACTGTAAACCGATGCTTTTCGTGCTGGCGATGCTTTCCCTGTCGGCTCAGGCCGCGCAGAGTGGAAAAACGCTTGAGCACAAAGACTGGGAAGTTGTTTGTGATAACACCCTGACCTGCCGCATTGCGGGCTATGCCAAAGAAGAGGATCCGTCCGGCTCTATTCTGCTCACCCGTGCTGCTGGATCTGGAACGGAGACAGTGGGCGAAGTGACGCTGGGCGACACCGAAGATGACAGCGAACCGGCGGAAAAGCTGACGCTGTGGATCGATGGGAAATCCGCTGGCGATCTGGTGGCGGCTGATGACAACTGGCGAATGTCGGCCAGTCAGACCGCTGCGGTAATCAGCGCCGTCAAAGGCAGCGGTAAAGTTGAATTTAAAGGCGGCACCAAGCCATTCCAGCTTTCCGGCGAAGGCGCTTATGCCGTGCTGCTGAAAGCGGACGACATACAGGGCCGTATCGGCACACCAGGCGCGCTAACCAAAAAAGGCAATAAGCCGGAAAGCAGCGTGGTTAAGGCTGTGCCCGCACCGGTTATTCAGGCGGCTAAAACCCTCGGCGGCGAACCCCGTCTGCTGACCGCTGCGGAAAGCGACGCGCTGAAAACCCGACTGCTTGCAACGGTCAATCATAATGACGATGACACGTGCGACAGCCTTTATTCACCTGCAGAAAACAGCGATCCGGAAACCGACGGACTCACGCTTACGCCACTGGATGACAGCCACGCATTGCTTTCAGCACTCTGCTGGCGTGCCGCTTATAATGAAGGATATGGCTATTGGGTCATTGATAACCAGCTGAAAGGCAAGCCTGAGCTGGTGACCATTTCCGGGTCTGATTACGACAAGGGCGAGATTACCAGTGTGCAGAAAGGCCGGGGGATCGGTGACTGCATGAGCCAGGAAAGCTGGGTATGGGACGGCAAGGCTTTCCGTAAAAGCTACGACGGCGGAACCGGTATGTGCCGTTACATCCATGCGGGCGGCACCTGGGATCTGCCGACGCTGGTAACGGATGTGAAGCCTGTTTCGGGTTAAGCCGGTGAACCTGAGATCCCAAAAGACGTTTTTTTCAGCAGTTGCACCTCAGCCTGCGGATAAGGGTTGCGGAAACAGGGGGTAACGGTATAATCCACAACGTTTTCCGCATACCCTTCAGTGCCGAAGTGGCGAAATCGGTAGACGCAGTTGATTCAAAATCAACCGCCGCGAGGCGTGCCGGTTCGATTCCGGCCTTCGGCACCATCGGAACATCAATAGACGTCAACGGACGTCTTTTTTTGTGCCTGAAATCCAGTATCCGCAAGGCTTTCCTCGCTTTTTCACTCAACCTAAGTCAACCTGATTCAATCTACATCAACTTACTGATGCGGGTACAACTGAGGGTATATCTCGGTTCGATAATGTTTGTACCCACACAGAACCCTTGAAAGGATACTCATCATGGCTCTGAGTGATGTGAAAGTTCGTTCGGCTAAGCCTGAAGAAAAAGCCTATAAACTTACTGACGGCGACGGTATGGTTTTGCTGGTTCACCCTAACGGCTCCAAATACTGGCGACTGCGTTATCGCTTTGGCGGTAAAGAAAAGATGCTAGCGCTGGGAAAATATCCTGAAGTTTCGCTGGCGGATGCCAGGGCACGTAGGGATGAGGCCCGTAAGCTGTTAGCTAATGGCGTCGATCCCAGTGAGAACAAGAAAGCCGTTAAGGTGGAGCAGGAGCAAGAGGCAATAACGTTTGAAGTGGTCGCCAGAGACTGGCATGCCAGTAATCAGAAATGGTCGGCATCGCACAGTGCTCGTGTGTTGAAAAGCCTGGAAGATAATCTCTTTGCTGCTATCGGTAAGCGGAACATTGCTGAATTGAAGACTCGGGATCTTCTTGTACCCATTAAAGCTGTGGAGTCATCCGGGCGTCTTGAAGTCGCCGCCCGTTTACAACAGCGTACTACCGCGATCATGCGCTTTGCTGTACAGAGCGGTTTAATCGACTACAACCCTGCACAAGAAATTGCCGGTGCGGTTGCTACGGCAAAAAGACAGCATCGTGCTGCATTAGAACTTAACCGCATTCCTGAATTACTTCATCGCATTGATCACTATTCTGGTAGACCGTTAACCCGACTGGCGGTTGAACTCACTTTGTTGGTTTTCATCCGTTCAAGCGAGCTGCGTTTTGCCCGCTGGTCAGAAGTCGATTTTGAAACGGCCATGTGGACGATCCCTGGTGAGCGTGAACCACTTGAAGGCGTTAAGCATTCTCAGCGTGGTTCAAAGATGCGGACACCTCATCTTGTGCCTTTGTCGCGGCAAGCTTTAGCCATTATGGAAAAGATCAAAAGCGTGAGTGGGAATCGAGAGCTGATTTTTGTGGGTGATCACGATCCGCGCAAACCTATGAGTGAGAATACGGTGAACAAGGCTTTGCGAGTGATGGGCTATGACACGAAAACAGAAGTGTGTGGGCATGGTTTCAGGACCATGGCGTGTAGTTCACTGATAGAATCAGGCTTGTGGTCGAGGAATGCGGTAGAGCGGCAGATGAGTCACCAGGAGCGTAACACTGTGCGTGCAGCTTACATTCATAAGGCAGAGCATCTGGGGGAGAGGAGGCTAATGTTGCAGTGGTGGGCTGATTTTTTAGATGCGAATCGGGAAGCAACGACAGAGCCATTTAATTTTAGGGGGAAAAGTAAAAATAAATTGTAGGTAAATCAGGTGATTAAGTGATTAATACTGTCTTGGATGGCAATGTTTCTTGGTAGTACGTTACGTACTACTTGCTTGTCGTCATAAACATGATAATATTTACCCTATCGCATCGTAGTACGATGCGTACTACAGCGATAGGGGAGTGTTCATGTAGTGGCGCTACTGTTCACTCTCATTACTCTCGGAAAAGGCATGACCAAAGAGGAATGAAAAATATGAATACGAAAAAATACCAGCGTACTTTGACAAATGCAACTGTAAAAAGACTCCGTATGGCACCTTTAGCAATTTTCTTATACGTGGTGCCTGCCTTATCATTTCAAATGGATTTGGAAGTTCATTCAGGTGATATGAATATCAAGCAATCAATCATCTTAAAAACTAACTAAAACATAGGGGAGAGTTCTCTCCCCAAGGATAAACTATGAATGATATTGTTAAATTGGGAGAAATTGCAGACATACGTTTAGGTATGCCGTTTAAAACGGCTATAAACGACCTTGGTGATAAAGGTAAATGCTATTTAATCCAAACTAAAGATATTGATACAGAAGGGCTTTTACGTATGGATACTCTTGCCAGAGTATCCCCTCCAGTTGACCCTGAAAAACATTATCTTCAAGATGGGGACATTCTTCTACGTCTTCGGGGGCCAGTTTTTTCAGCCAGCATCTTTAGGAAAACAAAAGCATTGCCGGGCATTACGAGTAATCAAAATGCAATAATAAAGTGCAAAGAAAACAGTATATTACCTGACTATTTAAGGTGGTATATTAATTCATCTTTTGGACAGGCCTATTTTAATGAGGTGAGTGAAGGTACTAATATTACTAAAATTAATTTAAAAACCCTTTCTAATATGAAAATTGAGCTGCCATCTCTAGATTGTCAGATTAGTATTTCTCGAATAATAAATAACTGGGAAAATCAAAGAGATATACATAGAAGAATTGTTGATAATGGTAATTTATTATATCAGCAAGTTTGCATTAACTTACTTACAGAAGGTGATTAATCGTGATTAAAGTTAATGAAAAAGAAATTAAGGAAATTGTTGGGGAGGTTTTAAATGTTTTCAGAGGACGTTTAGATACTACGTCTTCCTTTTATTATATTCTTCCTTTAATCTTTCTTAAATATATATCTGATCTAAATTATGAAATGAAAAGGGATGGAGTAGCTTACGAACACTCAAGAATAAAAGAAGTATTATCTAATGTCCCTGAAGATATGAGTTTCTATTCTATTTATTCTGAAATCAGAGAGGGATCTATTGGTGAAAGAATTAATAGAGCGTTGCATTTCTATGATGATGTTATTTTTCATTCATTCTATAAGTGTGATGAATCAATATTTAATGATATAGACTACACATCTGATAGACTCGGATCGAGAAAAGATAGAGATGTTTTATTAAGTGATTTATTGCATGCTCTCAATTCTGAAGGGTTTCAATTCAATAATTATGATAATGGAACACCAAGTATAGAGTTAATATGCAAAGTGTTATTCGAAAAAATAGCATTTGAAACAAATGCAAGGGGTAGTGACTTTTATACACCATATGGTGTTTCGGCGTTGTTATCTGAGTTGGTTTTACCCTTGGAAGGTGATTCGATTTATGATCCTGCCTGTGGGTCAGGCTCCCTTTTATTAAGCACTATCCAGAAAATACCGAATAGTAATAAACTGCAGGACTATAAGGTATATGGACAAGAAATTTTAAAATCCTCATGGAATATTTCGTATATTAATATGTTCTTACATGGAGTTTACGAATGTGAAATAAAATGGGGAGATATTTTTATCAATCCACAATTTCAAGATCATAAAGGAGAATTGGAGAAATTTGATGTTGTAGTTTCAAATCCACCATTCTCTGTGTCCAATTGGGGGTATGAAGAAGCTTCTAGAGACAGGTTTGGTCGTTTTGCTCTAGGAATGCCTCCACAATCCAAGGCTGATTATGCATTTATCTTGCATATGATTGCTTCTATGAAGGATCACACAGGTAGAATGGCAGTTGTGGTCCCACATGGCGTTTTATTTCGAGGCGCAAATGAAGCTCTGATTCGACAAAATTTAATTAAGAAAAATTTATTAGACGCCGTTATTGGCCTTCCTGAACGTTTGTTTGCCTCAACTAATATAGCAACCGTTATTTTAATATTTAGAAAGAACAAAGTGGATTCAAACGTTTTGTTTATAGATTCAACGATGCTTTTTGAAAATTCAAAAGGGCGGAACTATATAACAGACGAGAATATCAAAAAAATATCAGAGGTTTTCTACGAAAGACAAGGTTTAGATAATTTTTCCCATGTTGCCTGTTTAAGTGAGATTGAGGCTAATGACTATAACCTTAATATTACTAGATATGTTAAACGTACAGAGAAAGTCCAGAATATGGATCTGTATTCTTTAATTGATGAGCAAAATAAATTACAAGAAGAGTTGAGTTTTTTAGAAAAAGAAATGAAATCGTATATCCGTTTTTAAGTGTTCGGTTGGTACCGATAGGTACCAGCCTTATTTAATTTTTTTAAATTATATGTCGATTTTAATATGACCAGTGATTATAAGCCAAGGGCATTTTATTCAACTTAGCTCTGTATTCACGCCAGTTTGGCAAGTGAATACTCATCAGGCCGATAAAACGCTCATTGTGCTTGCGTTCGTGTAGATGAACCAGCTCGTGAACCACAATGAATTCAAGGCATTCAGGTGGTTTTTTTACCAGTTCGAGATTGATCCAGATACGTGCGGTCTGTGGGTTACAGCTTCCCCATTTAGTCTTCATTCGTTTGATGCCAACATAACTGGCTTCAACTTTAATTTCCTGCTGCCATTTTGCCATTAACTTAGGCAGTCTTTGTTTTAAAACACCGCGATACCACTGGTTGAGAACAGCTTCCCGCTGGGCCGTATCATAATGTGGAGGTACTTTCATGCGTATCCAACCACCCTGAAGTTTCACTTCAGGGGGCTTATCTACTAAAACTACATCCAGCCGATATCCTCTTCCCCAAAGGTAGTGTGTTTCGCCACTACACATTTCTCGTTCACTCTGGCGCGGCTGAGCCTGAAATTGTGCTTGCTGCTGTCGGATCCATACTAGCCTTCTGACAACAGCCATCCTGATAGCTGTGTCTGACAGAGAGACGGGAGCTGATACTCTTACTCGGCCGTCCGGAGGCAGTACACTGATATGCAAGTTTTTGATTGGCTTACGCTGCAAATCGAGAGTGAGCTCACCAAAGGTAACCAATGGCATCAGCGATACTCCTTCTGTGCCTTCACCAGGGCCATTACATCTGCGACCGTCACTGAATAACCTTTGATCTCTTCCGCGATAGCGAAACTAATCTCGCGTTCTTTAAAACGATCCCCATACCAGTCGGCCTTTTTGGTATGACGGACTGCAGCATCTATCTTTATCACCAAGATTTCATCCTGCCCGAGGTTGTCAAACAACGCTTTCTTGGCGAGGGTATCAATACTTGCTGGATAAGTACTTTTACTACCTGACTGCGGATGTTTAACCTGCTTCGCCAGTTCACGTACGTGCTCCAGATACTCCTGATAGGAGATCGCTTGTTGACGACGAAGTGCGATCAGTTCATCAAGCAACACCGACATTTTTTCGTAGTATTTCGGGTTTACTGGGTTTTCATCAACAATGGTTCTGCGAACGTTATTTTCAATCGCTTCAGCCATCGCCTCCTGGTTGCCACGCATGTCGGCTGGAAGTCCATCCAGTGCTTCTTCTCCGCGTTCAATAATCAACTCAAGCAGTCCTAGTTCTTCAAAATCCATAAGGGTTTCACTAGGATCGGCATCCACCCAAAGATCCAGCATCTGCCGCATCCCTGGCTCGAATTGCTTCATGTCCACGAAATCGCCACTGGCTATTTTGATTTCATCCCGGACTTTTGTATAAAACTCAACATCAATGCGGATTTGATTTGCCTGCTGCTCACTATAACCAGCATCTGTTAGCTCACCTGCCAGATTGGTAAAAGCACGGATAAGCTTCGCCACGGATTGATACAATGTTAGACGTAAAGCTTCTTTCTCAGATAACTGCTCTATTGACGCCCCTGATTCCCCACAGAAATAATGCTGATAATCAAGTTGATTGCGTGGCATTTTTACTGGTTCGCATAGGGTGCGAACGGCATCCAGAGCACCATCAAGATCGATTTTGGCTTGTTGCAAACGATCTTTCAGTAACCCGGCTACATCTTCTTTGTCGTAGCCGTCAAAGGCTTCTGCGGTGTAGTCCTGAACTGTTTTTTCCAATGAGCGGAAAAGGTCTTTATAGTCTACAATATAGCCGTATTCTTTATCTTCACCATCCAACCGGTTAACGCGACATATCGCCTGGAAAAGGTTGTGATCGGCCATTTTCTTGTCGATATAGAGGTAAGTGGCTGACGGGGCATCAAAGCCAGTCAATAACTTATCAACGACTATTAGAAGGCGCATCTGGCCCGGTTCTTTGATGAAGCGTTGTTTGACCTCTTTTTCGAAATCACTCACACGTTTGGCTGCTTCAGCCTCTGGTTGTTCAAAATATTCCGCAAGCATTTTGCGGTAGATGTTGTACTTGGCTAGTTTCTCAGTCAGTCCTTCACCGCTCTCTTCGCCTTTAATCTCACTGGCATTTGGCTGGTAGCTCGTCACAATCGCACATTTACCGGCAAAACCTGCGTCACTAAACATCTCATAGCATTTGCAGGCCTGATAGACGCTGGAACAGACCAGCATGGCGTTACCTCGGCCATCGGCGAGCCGTGGTTTTTGTTCAAAATCGAGAAGGATGTCAGCCACAATCTGTTCCAGTCGCGAGCGGCTCGATAACAGCTTCTGCATCGAAGCCCATTTCTGCTTGAGTTGCTGTTGGCCAAGGCGAGAAAGTTTAGATGTCTTAGCATCAAACCACTGGTCGACTTTTTTCTGAGATTTGACCCGCTGATCAATGTCACGAGCTTCGTAGCGCAGGTCCAGTACAACCCCATCATTGACTGCTTCATCAAATTTATAAGTGTGGATATAAGGCCCGAAGACCTCCACTGACTTCTTCTTATCTTTCTTCATCAGCGGGGTACCGGTGAAACCGATAAATTGTGCATCTGGCAAAATGCTTGTCATTGCCGAATGCAATTTGCCGGATTGGGTTCGGTGGCACTCATCCACAAACACGAATAATTTTCCCTTCGGGCTAAAATCGGCAGGGATATTTCGTTTCATTTGTTCGATAAAATCGTCCGTGTCAGCGTCTTTGTCATCCTCCTCCTGACGACCAAATTTATGTACTAGCGAACATATAAGCCAGGGTTTAGTTTGATTCAGGCGTGCCACGAGATCCGCGCCGCTCCGGGTGCGAAGGATGTCTTCTTCCACGCCGTTAAACACTTTCTCAATCTGTTCATCAAGTTCTGTACGGTCGGTAATGATCAAAACTCGGCTGTCGGTAATATTTTCTCTGATCCACTTTGCAAGCCAAACCATTGTAAGACTTTTACCGCTGCCTTGGGTATGCCAGATAATCCCGCCTTCATTGCGTTGAATAAACGGTTTTGTTGCAGTGACGCCAAAATATTGGTTATGACGGCAGGTTTTTTTCACTCCAGCATCGAAAACGATAAAGTCGTGGATCAATTCCAGCAGGCGCTGTTTATTGCATATCTGAGCCAGGTGACGATCAAGCATGTTGGTGTGAGGTGATTCGGCGGCTTCTTTCCATTGAAGGTAATATTTCTCCGGCGTTTCGATTACACCATAGCGAAGCCCTTCTAAATCATTACCGGCCATCACCAGTTGGATAGTAGTGAAGAAGTTGCGGATGAAGGCTTTTTGCTGATTATCGAGGTTTTGGCGGATACCCTCTGAAACTGACACTGTAGAACGTTTTAGCTCAATGACACCAAGCGCAATACCGTTAACATACAGCACCAAATCCGGGCGCTTTTTATTTTCACCGTTGTAGGTCACTTCTTCAGCTATAGCAAAATCATTGGCTTCTGGATTTTTCCAGTCCACCAACCACACGGTTTGATTCTGCTCACCAGCACCTTCTTTATCCTTCACGCCGTAGCGTAGCAGGCGATACACCTCTTTGTTTGCATCATAGAGGATGCGGCCTTCACCGAGGCTTGCGGCTCGATCCAGCTGCCGTAGTGCTCTGGCTATTAGTACTTCTGAAACGCCGCGTTTTGTTAACCAGGCAGAAACTAAGCCTGGTTCGATGTTCCGGTTGTCTTCTCTTTTGTGCCAGTTACCAAGATAGTGATAACCGAGATGTTCGGTGAATAACTGGATAACACGTTTTTGTGTCATGCGTTCACGTTGGCCAACACTGTTCATAACACCTCCCTTAATACGCTATCACTACCATCGACACTGCTTAACACTGCCAGCATTTCCGCTTCGTGAGAGGCGATTTCTTCTTCCCCCCACTGATTGTTATTCTTCATCAGCTCGATCATGGCGAGCAGTTTCAGACTATCAATTTCATTCCGTTCGAGACTCGCTTCGAAGTGCTCTTGCTTTTGTTTTGGCTGGAAATTACTCAGTCGCGAATTCTTGCTGTGGCTAATCAGACTGAGGTTGCCGAAGGTATGCAACGATGTATCTGGTAATGTCCTATAGCCATCCATGGGGTGCTGGGGATAGAAATGCTCTACTGAACTCCGGAAGGTAAATTCAAAACGTTTGACTACTTCAGCTTTATGTCTGTCACGGCACCAGAGTAAGTAGTCCAGGTAATTGAATACCAGGTTGTTTGCTATCATCCCAAAGCGCATCTTCTTCTTAATCTTGTCCGACAGTACCACAGGTTGGAGATGTAGCTCTTTACCGTAGATAATCTCAAAATATGATTTTGGTTCTTGTTCTGCCAGGAAGTTTTGAAAGACAAACGAGGAGGCGAGATGCTCCAGATACCCGAGGTACTTCCTTGCATCTATCTGGTTTTCAGCGGAATGGGCATTAAACAGATAGTACAAAGCTCCATTCAACCAGTGTTTATAAACCAGAGTAGGGGTTGAAACGTGGAATGCGGAAAGCAGCATCAAAATCTGTCGGTTGATGCTGGTACTGTTACCCTCATCTTCATTAAACGTATTGATATAACTGGTACTCTTCTCCGAATACCAACGCAGGCCCTTCAAACTCCAGCCATCGCTACCTTTGGCGAACTCTCGTTTTATCACGAACTGATCAAAAAGATATTTGCATTTGAGAAGTGCAAAGACAAAATCCTGTACTGCTTTAACCGGGTCATTCTGCTTTAACAGCCGAAGTTCGAACTGTTCGATTAATTGTTTATCGTCAAGCGGAACATCTACTCTGTTCTTGCCTATGTTGCTGCAGACACGCAAAACATGGAGCAGGAAGTTGGAGAAATTGATAACACTATTAAAACGCTCTGAGCTACCTTCATCTTCTTCACCTCTATCACCACTGAAGGTTGAAGATGACTTGATAATGTTAGCCAGTGTGCGGTTTGTTTGGTTTTCTCTTGTGCCAAGCTCCGAAGCCGATGGGATAAGCATGTCAGCCAGGGAATTAAAATCAGTGGGCACAAATTGCCCCCAATTTTCCTGCCCAAATAATTGATGACGTTCGGCTGGTGTAAAACCGTACTGGACATAACGTTCCATGTTGGAGCAAGCATCCCAAACTCGTGAGAGGGTGTTCAGGCTGCTCTGCCGAGCTTGCTGGTCCGTTATCTCGTTGAGCACAGCCATCAGTCGCGCTTTCACCACTTCATGTTTTTCAAGTTGCTCGCCTCGGTTGTTCATCACCTCAAAAAAATGATTGAGGTCGGTATCAGCAGGCACTTCTATTCGGGCAATTTGTACATGGTCGAACAGATAGGTACAAAAATGAGTTAATGAGTCACCAACTAATTTCAAGTCGCGTAGAACCTTGCCAATAAGTTCGTAGCCTTTGATCAGCCCTTCATTAAATTCCTTGCTCCGCAGTTTATGTGGTTCGACGCCTTGCCAGAGCCGAGCAAAGGTTTCGCCAGACTTAGGTCTGCTCTCAAACCCTAAGTTAATCCCTTGGTACCAGCTCATATCCAGCGTGGGTCCCGCATGTTTTTTTAACCAGTTAGCAAGAAGGGATAAGGTCGTGAAACGTTGCTGCCCGTCGATTATCTCTGCGTCCCCTTCAGGACGAGTGAACACGACTAACGTACCGATGTAGTAAGTTTGAGGGTATAGGCTATGCAGGCATTTTTGTTGGTAGTCGAGTATGTCCTGCACAAGTTGAGTGATCTCCCCCTCTCCCCAGGCATAATTACGCTGGTACATGGGGATAAGGTAACGAGATGCATCACCCAGTAATGATCTGACCGTAAAGGATGCTACCTTTGCATCACTCATAGTAGTTCATCTCCTTGAATAGCCTCACCAGCTCGTCTTGCTCATGGTTACCGGTACGGCGGTTATTATTATTTTCTGAAGCCCGAATTGTGAGTAATGGTATAGATAGCACATCACCAGGTACTCTGGCTTCTTTGATTATTCGGAATAGATTATTTTCCAGTACGTACTTATCCATAGTCGCTAGCTGTACCACCTGCTGTCGGATTCGGCATCTGTAGGCCCAGATAAAGCTTTTTTCAATCGCTGCAGATAACGACTGCCCACCAAATTTGTCGATATAAAAGATCAGAGCGCAATCAAACATAGTGCGTATATATTGATCCCCTGTTCGATGGCGATTTCTATAGCTATTTAACGTTCTTAGTATCCGGGCTGCCATTTCACCAAGGACTGTGCCCTGAATCATTAACGACTTTTGAGTGTGAGTGCTGACATGCTCACTTGTGATAATTGCCGATACCTGTTGCTGGTAGTGTTCCGCCATTTCGAAAAAGCGTCTTCCATTGATAATCATCTGATCGAGATGGAAAGGGAAACGCATTTTCTGGCCATCAATCTTGCGCTGGTATTGATTGTTATAGTCATCCACAAAATGGTGAGCCATACCCAAAGATTCCACATAAGGGAACTGACCAATCTGATCAAGGTTGATCCCTTTAAATAGGCCGACTTCATTCTTACCAAAGAAACGCGCTGAATTTCCCTGCGACCACTGACGTACCCTGTAGAGATAAGATGCGAAAAGATTAGCCAGGTCATCGCTAGGTAATCCTTCCCAATGGGCAACGGATACAGCTTTTAATTCTACCTCATGGCTGGCGAATTCACGTAGATGGAAGGCTTTAAGCAGATCGTGAGGATCCAGATCCCGCCCACGGGCATTTTGTGAGTCGAAGAACTGAAAGGCTTCAGAAAGGTCAGTCAGCACAAAGACCACCAACTGGCAGCGGTTGAGGAGAAAATCAATATGTTGCTCGCTGAATTCTCGATGGCTAACCCTACGTTTTAGCTCCTGATAATTCTGGTACAGATTGTATTCCGATACCTGACTGGCAAAGCGTTGTCGTCCCATAAAACCTTCAACGGAGGGCTTTAGCTGGGTTAGCGCTTCCTGCAAATCCTGACGTTCCAACTCAGCAAGTCGGGTTTCGATAATGGCCCATACTGCCAGCATTAATGTCAAAGTTCGTTGCTGACCATCGACGATATCCAGTCTATGTTCTTCATTACTCCCAGGCTGATGAAACACTACTGAGCCCAAGCGGTAGGCCGATTTATCGAGATGACTGTTTATGTCCGCAAACAGTTCGCTGATATTTTTTACCGTCCATTTATAAGGACGCTGATAGGCCGGAATGGTTATGTCAGTCAGGCTCAGTAGACCCTTGACCGACAGAACTGTCTTATCAAGGGCATGTTTCATGGCTGATGATCCAATGGCAGGCGGATACGTCCGGTCAGCAGTTGTTGCATCATTCCTTGTTTTATATCGCGCACCTTGGCTAGTTTTTGCTCTAGCGCCTCAAGTTCATCGTCCATATCGGAGAGGATGGTGGCAATAGCAGTTTGTTCGATCTTGGTTTGAGGGCATGGGATTAAGTAATTCTGAATGGCTGATAAAGGTACCCTTCTGTGGCCTGCGCTACCAACCATCTCAGATTCTAATACCTTCCTCAGATTGGTATTTGTTGTCCAGTAATATATGAATTTTGAATGAGAGGAGTTTTTGGCCCTGAGTACATGAAATTCCGTGCTTCCGAAACCAATATCAGTCAGTAATGATTCAGTGTGACAGCCTTTACCATTTTCAAAGCATGGCGTTATCTTGGCAACCAAGACATCTCCTTTTTCGAAATAAGTAAATCCACCTTTTACTTCACTAAATGACAGTTGCGATTGTTCAATTAGTTGTGCATTTTCGCTGACATCCTGCATTCCGACAAAAGAAACAATGTCTTCTTTTCGCATAGTTCGGCGATGAAGCGATGACTCAAACAACTCGCCAAATGGTTTTGCTTCCCAATCCTCAGGAATCATCCCCAGTTCACTAGTCTTATAACCCTTGAGAGTCTCATTAGGTTGCTTAGCAAACTGCGCCAGGCGAGTGCGGCCAGTCAGCAATTGCTGCATGGTGGCGGTTTTGATGTCCTGTTTTTTGGCGATCAACTGTTCAAGTGCGGTAATCAGATCATCGGTATCGGAAAGGGCAGTTGCGATGGATTTCTGTTCTTTTAAATCTGTGGGTAAACCAATTAACATTCTATTTACGATAGTGATGTAAATATGTTTTATTGTCGACCCACCAGCATCCTCAAGCATCCTTACTTGGTAAAACGGACTTTCAAGCAGAAGTTGGAAGAATTTCGGTATTATGCGTTTATTCGGTCTGAGAATAGCTACTGATTGATTTATACAAATCAACTCATCTTCAGCTAATGCTAAACGTCCAAGAGTTCCATCTTTGGTTAGAAGTAAATCATTTTTTTGTGGCTTACTTTTTGATGTAAGTAATTTATTAAATGCATTTAAATCAGTTGTACGAGCACTATTATATTGTATTCTCCCATTTGCAATGTCTCTAGCAGTAATCATAAATGGGCCGCTGGTAGTAGTTGGCATTGGATTAGTGAAACCATAGGAAATGAAAGCAGTAAAATTTTCTAAAGGCTCGACTACCCAATCCCTCGGAATTATTCCCACTTCCGTCTGCATATAGCCCACGGAAATTGATTTTTCTCCCCGCATTTCTAATGAATCATTCATTATTTCCACTCCAATCCCATGGACTTCAGGTGAGCCGCAACCTTAGTCTCCAACTCATACATATTTTGAGCGAGACCTTGCAGAGTATCGCTATAGCGCTCCTCAAGCTGCTTGACACGGTTTGCCAATCGCTGTGTAACTCGCTCAATTTCTGCTTCTAGGGCACTAGCCAGGCTGGCTTTCCATTTGTCCTGTACCAGAAGAATTTTAATGTCGTTGTCAGTGAGGTTTGGATAATGAACGAACACCGAAAGATCCAGTTTTTCCTGTGCTTCTTTAAGCGCTTTTTTCGCTTTGGTTTCAGCATCGAACAACGCTATAGCCGCTTTAAGTACTGCCTTTTCTTCTTTATCCGTGGCAATTTTAAGTCGCGTCTTAACGCTGGCAGCAGTCACTTTATCTTTGTCATTAACCGCATCGGCAAGTAATCCATCTTCACCGCTGTTTTCTTCAAGGAAGCTTTCAAGTGCTTGGACAGCTTCATCATAAGCGGCCTGGAGCTGATCAAGCTCCAGCTTCTCGGTAGTAAAATAGCGTGCCACTAAAAGGACTGGCGGCAATAGTTCAGCCTTATACTTCTTCTTGCCTATTACCAGATCAGGCGTTTCTTTGAGTTTTTCGCCTTTTTCCACAACCAACTCACGTAGTACTTTGCCGGCTTGCCAGCCATCCTGACTCAGGACATAAACGTCGTCCTGCATCACATCCATCCAGTAGTCCATTAGTAACTGATAGATAGCGTAGTTCTCGAGCAACGGAGTGTCAGCAGTGGCTTTAGACGCATATGCAGAGAGAAGTCGTTCGCCAATTTCTTCAATTAGCTGTTTCGGTGAGTCACCGCGAGCAATTTCTTCAAGCTGACAACCTGCAAACCACTTTTCAAAGGGTATCAGTGCTCCCGCTTTGAATGCGGCAAATTCCGGATGCGCCAGAATAGTGCTCTTAACTTTACCAGCTTCGACCCGAGCATTGCTGTAGCCAGGCCGGGCGGGTTCGAACAGATCCTGACGTAAAGTCGGGAAAATTTTCCAGTAAACACTAAGAGCATCAATATCGCGATCAGGGATGCCACCAGCCAAATGGCCAGAAAGGTCGTGCAGATCTTCCGGATCGCTGCTGTCGATGTAGCGAGGGATATTGAGGTTGAAGTCGTTGGCAGCAATTTCAGACAGCGGTATCAAGCGGCTGAAGCGAGGGATTTCCTGCTCACGGTTAAATGCATCGACAATTTTGTGGATGTCCTGGGCGCGTAGGCGATTTTTATTGCCGTCTTTAATATAGCCCTTACTGGCATCGATCATGAAGATGCCTTGCTGACTCTCGCCATTAGCATTGAACGCTCTGAGTCCAGCATCTTCTTTATCGATGACGGTAATGCATGCCGGGATACCCGTGCCGTAGAACAAGTTAGCGGGCAGGCCAATGATGCCTTTGATGTAACCCTGCTTGAGCAGATTTTCACGAATACGTGCTTCGGCATTGCCCCGGAACAATACGCCGTGAGGCAGGATCACCGCTCCCTTACCTGTACTCTTGAGACTCTTGATGATGTGCAGCAGGAATGCGTAGTCGCCGTTCTTTTCAGGTGGAGTCCCCCAGACAAAACGGTCAAAAGTATCATTCGTAGCATCTAGCCCGCTGGTCCAGTTTTTGTTGGAGAAAGGGGGGTTAGCTACAGCAAAGTCGAAGGTTTTCAGATTATCGTTGCCATCTTTCCAGTGTGGAGCGGCCAGGGTGTTACCTTTCCAGATTTTAGCGGTGGCGTTGTCATGCAGGATCATGTTCATACGTGCCAGTGCGCTGGTCGCATAATCCATCTCTTGGCCATAAATGGTCAGTCCTTTCGGACCGGCTTCGTCACTGGCTTTCAATAATAGTGACCCTGAACCACAGGTAGGGTCATAAACGGTAGCATCTTGTGGTGTCTGTTTGCTGATGCCAATCACTTTCGCCAGAATGCGTGACACCTCTGCAGGGGTATAAAACTGTCCCTTGGATTTACCTGACTCTGTAGCAAAGTGGCGCATTAAATATTCGTACGCATCACCCAGCAGATCGTCTCCCTCAACACGGTTGGCAGAGAGATCCAATCCTTCAAAGATCGCCACCAGCTTGGAAAGGCGGTCTATCATCTCCTTACCTTTACCCAGCTTGTCTTCATCATTGAAGTCGGCAATGTCGATAACACCTTTCAGGTCATTAGCTTCAGCCAGTAATCTGATGGTTTTGTTAATTTTTTCGCCAATTTCTTTGTTGCCCTTGAGAGCAACCATATCGTCGAAACTTGCACCTTCCGGCACTTCAATCATCGCGTAAGGGTTGCCCTTAGCTTTGTCAGAGACGTACTTCATAAACAGTAGGGTCAACACATAGTCTTTGTACTGTGAAGCATCCATTCCGCCACGTAACTCGTCGCAGCTCGCCCAAAGGGAGGAGTAAAGTTCGTTCTTCTTGATAGCCATATGGTGTCCGGTGAAAACAATGCATGTAACGCGGCAAAGAGGTGACGACACAATCGTCCAAATAGTTTCTGCCCCGTAAGAATTTACGAGAGAGTTTATCAAGTTGGTGGGGCTTCGACCATGGGCCTCGGCCTGCCGTAAAGGGGATTTTGATGACAGCATAAATGCTTTTACAGAATCAGTTATTCCGAAAACAACGTTTTGAATTCTGTTTCTAGGGTAGCCAGATGTAGATTGATATATGCTCGCGACATAGCTGACCATTCTTCCTGACTATCTTCATATGCCTTTAATGACGCGATCTCATCAATAAAATGGGCTTCAAGGACATGGCGTTCTGTCGGTTTTAGCTGTGCAATGCTGTAGGCTAACCGACGAATACTGGTTACTCTTAAACTGATATCATCCAGTTTCTTTTTGCGTTTTTCCAGCAGTCGCTTGCGATTCAGTCCGCACAGACTGATGGTGGTTTCTGCCCGTTCATCTAGGGGTATGAGAAAAGGATAATTCAGTTGAGTAAAAATCCATTTTAGATGCCGGGTAGGATCATCCTTGCACGGGTTTAGGAGCAAAGGTTGTTCTCGGATTAAATGATGACTGGGCCGGGTGCATCGCGCAGACTCACATGCAATCGGAAAATGATTCTGTTTACCGCTTAATCTCTCTATTGTTTCTAGATGTACTTGCCTATCAGACGTAATAACATAATGCAATTTGCCACGATGGCTGTTGCAGTCGTTACAGCTGGGCAATAAATTATCCCAGTCAGCTGCCAGCCACCAATACCCAGGGTGTTTCGGCGCGCCAGTAACACCGCCTTTAGGACGGTAGTGTTCAACGGCCATCGGCTGAGTGGCTGAATAATCCGTTTCGCAGTAGGCACACTTGTTATGAAAGAGGGTATTTAACGCTTTAACAACATCTGGTGCTTTGTACACTGCAAAAGGATAAGCCGATGTACCTGGTTTTTTCTGGTTATAATGGGCTTTTGCTTTTGTAAGCTCTGTCGCAGCAGCTGACTTGCTTCCTACTAGTGATGCTGGTTTTTTGATAAGACGCTTTTCAACAAGGATCATCGCTGTGCCTCCTGCAAGCTTTTGACAATCATTCTTACCGCATCCTGATGGAGTTTCTCGCGTTCCAAAGGCGTCTGGCGCGCCTGCTCGACATAGCGGGCAATACCCTCTGCGATAACACGCTGCACAGGGTTTCCGGACAATGCTCGGTATTGGCTCAGTTCTCTTTCAATATCATGGATTAATCTCTGCTGACCTGGCGTTCGTTGTATTGCATGCTCGTAACGTTTGAGTAGATTTTCAAGCGTACCGTCGAGCGTACTTAATAGCCCGAAATAGTCAGAGGTTAAAAGTTGTTCAATATCCATGCCTTGCAAAAGAGGCAACTCACTCAATTCGACAATCTGCTGATGGGGATCTCGGAAAAGCACGCGAACTTCATGTTGGGTTAGACCTCTAAGGCATAGTGGGTCATGTGTGGAAAAAATGAATTGAACACCAGGCATCGCGCGGCGTAATGCTGACACGACCTGAATCTTCCAGCGGGGATGTAGATGCGTTTCAATTTCATCAATAAGTACGACTCCACGAGCCGATTCAAGACTTCTCCAGTAATGGGTCATTCTGAACATAATATCGAGGCTCATGGCAAACAAGGACTGATACCCGTCGCTCATCTTGCTGAGTGGTGTATCACGACCATGAGCGCGAACCAGAATATTGCGATGACTATCCCGCAGGAGAAACTCTCCTTGTTCCAGTGACAGAATTTCTTTCATTGCACGAGCAATAGAGGCAAAGAATTCATCATCTTTGTCCGCTAATTCGTTCGTAACATCCCGCAGCAGAGCAGTGGGATAAAATAGTGACTTCCCTACGGCAGTCCTCCGGGTTCGTTCACAGAAATACCGACGTGCACCGTAAGCGAGAACCATGAAGTCAGGCCAGTCATTGTCACTAAACACGAGCCCTTCATCCAAAATCGTTAATGTGCGCGTACTACCATCCTCTAGGGTGAGGGTAATGCTGGCAGGTTTCATATGGCTACGTTGCCAGCCTTCACGATCGCGTTGCAGGTAATTTTCGTAATCTAGGCGTAATAGATTACGTTGCTGTCGACTCATCAGGGCCAGGCAAATTCCCTGTAAAATACTGCTTTTCCCGGTGGAATTTTCTCCTACTAACGCCACGCAGGGAGCTAAGTCTTCTGGTGGAGTAATATTAGTGAAATCAAGAGTAAAATCTTCAAAACTCTTAAAATTATGTAGTGTAATGCCTGTAACGAGTTGTGAGGCAAGACTACGACGTCTCTCATTTACTGCTTCGTTCGCCCAGTCTGCTTTTTGGTTTGTATCAGGAAGAGGAAAGGAAAAGTCAGACCAGAGACGTATAAGTTCGTTGAGTGGCAATGAAGAGTTCAGCACAGCATCTAGGGCACGGTTAAACGTAATAAGTGGTTTATAGCGTAGATTTGTGTACTCACCAGCAACTATCCGCAGCAGGGTGTTGAGAAAAATAATCGCTACACCGGGGCGTTCCGTGTGAATTAGATAATGCTCCATGGTAAGCGTATTTGTATGCTGATTAAGTTCCGAGATTAAACTGATTATCTCCTCTTCACGCTTATATCGTAGTGGCTCCCGATTAAGCTGTAAAATTTCAATAGTGGTATGACCTTTCTCAGTGAGAGGTAACAATAAACCGTCACGTTGGATACTGAGATGCTCACAGGGATTATCGGCAGAGGGGTTCAGGAGTAAACTTTTTTCGGTTCTCTGCGCCTCTGACCACGTACACTGGATCTGAGCTGGACGTCCACTCAGGGGAAACCAGTTTGATCTCGCCCTATTACATTCTCGACAGACCAGTAGGAGATTTTGCCATTGATAGGCGAACCATCCGTAATAATCGGGGGCTACCTGACTGTTGATACCAAACCGTGCTCCTCCACGGGGTCGGTAGTGATCAATTTCTGGAGTGTCGACACGTTGTTCACACCAGGCACATCGCCCCTGAAACTCACGCATCAACCTCATGCGAACCTCGTTGTTATATAACGGCTCAGGATCAAATGGCGGGCGGGAAAGCACGCGTTCTGCGGGCAATTGCTTGTAGTACTCTGCCAGCTCACGTCGTTGTTCACGAATTCTGCTAAAACTTAATGCTTCAGGCGGCACCCTGGATCTTGTGATTTTTCTCATGAGGTAATTCCCAATAAAAATGACAGGATAATACACCGCGTGAGAGGCGTAAATTATAGCTCATATTTCCCATCTCGATTCTGATAGTAAAAGTCGGTCAAAGCGGTTCACAACTGGAACGGAGGAAGCAATGAGGTAACTGACATATCATTGGCCTAAATTAGATGTTGCCCCACCGACGTATTATTGCTGTCAACAGGTGGTACTAGAAACTTTCACGATAATGTAATGACTGGGGGGCAACACGGTCTTTACAAACCTGAGGTGAGACACCGTAATAGCAGGAAAAATCACGTAGAAGTGGAACTGACCCCCTGAATGCTATTGGCTTATCTGATACTTCCCCCGAATGAGCGTTCTTCCTTGTTGTAGGACTTGGTGTGTTCTTTGGCAAAATAGCTTAAGTGGCTCCGTAGTTTCAGTAACTGTTGCCCAAAGCGGTCCACCCGAAGGCGCTCCAGATAGTGTGGCGTGTTGTTGAGGGAAACCAGCGTTCTGTACTCAGGGTATCCGAGCAGACCCAGCGCACTTAGCCAGGCCTCGCAGATGTAACTCCCCAGGTTATGGCCTTCCTTTGAATAATTCCCCAAGCCGTTAAAAGTATCTTTGTTAACGAATATCGCCATGTGGTAATGAGACTTACCGCTTTTCCCCACTTCTCGTACCCACAGATTTCTAAGTTCAGTTGGACATACCTGGTTTTCTTCCCGCTTACGTCGTTTCTGATGGGTTGCTATACGGGCATTCAGCGCCCCTTTGAAGCGTTCCATTAATCCTGGCCTGAGGTCAGGGTTGCAGACGGTGCTGTCACCGTTATCGCGGTACTCAGGCAGTCTGAGAACAAAGGTGAATACGGCTGTTCTGGCATGGGCATTTGTTGCAAAGTTGGTGACATCCGTCATACGTTTCATATAACCAGAATTCAATGGGCCAAATTTACTGTCGGTCATAAGTATTACTCCTGTTAGTTTGTTTCAGACGAGCGAATCTCCTGCCAGAGCGAATGGCAGTGATGAATTTACGGATGGGGATTAATGTGTCAGAGGGTGAAAAAGGCAGAGTGCTGCCGGATATTTATCAACAAACGCAGATGCGATTACTGGTGGTGAATGTTTCACTGACAGATATTCATGCAATGCTGATTAGTATTGACAACAACCATTACCAGTTATCGTAAGTCAATATTCATCAGGATAACGTCAACCCTGTCTGGCATCTCGGTTAAATATTGACAGGCACTTCCTCATCAGTTTTATCATTAATTAACAGCGTACTCTCACTCCGTATACTTAACGTTTTATATATTAAGCTCTACCACATACTTAACTTGGTAAAAGAGCATATTGTAAATATACATCATAAGTATTTATAAGTACTTGCATGCGTTTATACTTATAAGTGCATGAGTTTACACATGCCCTTATATATGAGTTATATATAACCTTATATAATATATATACTGTACAAATGACCACGTCAAATATATAACAAAGCCTTCTCTGGTGCGGGGCCGTTTATTTATCACGCTCATTTTTTACTCCAGGGTTAGCTATTCAGAACACAATAAATAAATCTTATTTCGAGGTTCTTTCAGACAGACATACTCCGTTACCGCGTGAATTCGCAATACGTTGCTGCATCCAGGTTTCGACTTCACTCTTCAGCCAGCGGGAGCTGCGACCCAGCTTGATGGGCTTCGGGAACTGGCCTTCGCTGATGAGTTTGTAGAACCATTTATCCGTCATTTCGGTATAGGTGGTGATGAATGCCATATCGACAAGCTGGTCGCTCAGCAATGCGGGGGATGTGTTCATGGGGATATCTCCTTTACGTTAAAAGTGAAGGAGGAATGACTATGCTCCGGGTTGTGTTGCAGCCTTCCTCAGAGGATAGGAAGGTCGTGTAAATAAATACGTCGCATGCTGCAGGACAGGCATCTTATCCTGCCCCAGGAAAAGGTTACCCCTGATGTATTCAAAGCACCTGAGTGTGCTATCTTACTGAAATTAAAATGCAGTAAAAAAGGTGCTGCACTTTTTTGTTATATAAAGTGCCACACTTATGGAGACAAAAGTGCCCAGCCATCATCGAATCACTGTCAACCTGCCAACCCGAGAGTTCTGCAGTTCCCTGAAGGGACTGGCACAGAAGCGAGAGTTGACGATGTCCAGACTTGTCCTGGACATCGTCATTGCATGCCTGAGGTTTGATGCTTCCTCAGCCCGCTTTCTGGAAGAGTTACGTCATGACTTAAAAGAAGGGAATTCAGGTGAAGAAAGCTTTAACGGAAATGAGACGGGGATTTTACATCGCACAACCAAAGTGGTACCGAAAAAGGATGCCGGCGATACCTGGGAGCAGATTGTACTGAAAGCTCAGGAATGTCGACTTCCTGATTATGTATTCACAATGTCTGAAAAAAGCAGTCAGGGCGGGTTCCACTCTGACGCTAAAAGGAAAATGAGTGATACCGCCAGAGAAGAAATGCGGAAGGTTTTGAAAAAATATATTTTGAGTAAGGTACCTGCGATTACCAGTCAACTTGGTGGAACCCCTGCTTTTCTTCATATGTTCGTCAAAAAAGCAATGGTTAAGTATTATGAGGATAATGACACAGGCTGTAATGTCAGAATTCAGATCACATTGCATGTGTTACCTCTTTTTTTGAATGATGTCAGGAATAGCAGACTTGATTTTCCCGGGATCAGATTCCGACAGTTCAAAGCTCTGGCTGTTAAAGGCTGGGATAAAAGTAAATATGAAAAGATGGTGTTTATTGAGAATGCTTCAGAAACGAAGTCAGGAGGGTATTTTACCGGTATGGCCTGGAATAAGGTGGGGAATACAGATGAAATTTATGAGGGCTATGAGATTTTTAATACAGGCAGTGCAGAAGAACTACATAATATATATTGCAGAGTTCATATGAACGACCGGGATGTGAAACTCAAAAATACAATAACGGTTTCACTTCCAGGAAAAGATAACCCGACATTACCAGAGTGAGCACGGCAGCCAGTATTGCTGCCGCACTGTTGTTTAACTCACGGAGGTAAAGTTGTCAGACCGTATTCTTACCGGGCAAATTCCTGATGCCCTGAAACAGCCCCTTTCCTGTCTCCCTGCCACTGTATCGGAAATGATGGTCGAACGAATACTCCGGTGTGTTCACTACGAGCCGGTGATTGGCATTATGGGAAAATCGGGAGCCGGAAAATCAAGTCTGTGCAATACCCTTTTCAGTCCGCCACCTGCCAGCGTGGATGCCGTCAGGGGCTGCACCCGACGTGTTAACCGGTATCATGTCCGGCGCGGGCCACATACTCTTCATATCGCAGACTTTCCCGGCATTGCTGAAACCCCGGAACTCGACAGGCAGTATCGTCGGCTGTACCGGGCATGGTCCTCAAAACTGGACCTGATTGTCTGGGGACTTAAAGCGGACGAGCGCGCCTGGAAAGATGACCTGCGCTGCTACCGTGAACTGCTGAACACAGGAGCAGAGCCGGAACGTTTTCTGTTTGTCCTCACGCAGGCCGACAAAATGGAGCCCTGTCGCGAATGGGACAATTCAAATCATCAGCCTTCTGCAAACCAGTCTGAAAACCTCGCCACCAAGACAGAGCTTGCCATGACACTGTTTGCCGCAGTCCATCCGGTCATTGCGGTATCCGCCACGGAATACTACAACCTGGAGCTGTGGGCGGAGGCACTGATTCAGGCCCTGCCGGTTAACAGCTGCAGTGCCGTTTCACGCTACCTGAACGCAGAGTTACGCACTGAACGTGTTCAGCATACCGCACGGGAAGGGTTCGTCAGTGTCGCCGGAACGATTTTTGACGAAGCGGCTTCAGTTGTTCAGACCTCAGGGAAACTGGTGCGTCAGTTACAGCGACTCCGTCGGCGGTTTCTGTCCCTTATTCATGTCGTCTGGCATCTTCTGTTCTGATTTTTCCTTTCTTTTATCACTGCCGTTTCGATCTGTTTCGACGATCGAAATTGCAACGTGTGATAGTAATAAACTATTGAAAATAGTTTATTGATCGTGATTATCGATAGATATCAACGATCGGTTTACGCATATCGATCTGAATTAACAATTATCCCGCCTTCTGATTAGCCAGTACGATCTGTGCTGTCTGTGAAGATACCTCCGGTTATTAATTTTATTTAATCAATTGTTTATAAAGGAATATTTTATGCTTCATCTTATCTCCGTGATGACGGGTGCCTGTATTCACAGGGAGACCCTGAAATGAAATCATATCCATTACTGCGTCAGGACATTTTTGCCTGGTGCCTCGCGGCCGTACTCCCTGCAATCTGGGTCGTGCTGTTCCTGAATTTTCCACAGACAGTCGCACTTGTCATTTACATGGCTGTTGCCCTGGCCTGGGTATTGCTGGACCGGACAAACCTGATGAAACAGGGCGTCACGCTCCCTTCTTTTCTCTGGTTCTGGTTCCCGGTGGTGTATCTGCGCCAGCGCGACCAGATGCAGGGTAAACCCTGGCGGCTGATGCAGGTCTGGCTCTTGTGTACCGTGCTGTCATTCGTGGCGATATACCTGCTTAACCAGCGCTCTAGTACGGAAAACCTCGCGCAGAGTGCCTGTAGCGTGGTGACAAAAATCCTGCGGGATGAGGGGTTTGATGAGCGTTGTATTCGCATAACCGGTATGCAGGAAGAAGTGAAGGGTCGATTCTGGCGGGCACAGGCCCTGCTGAACACCGGTGTAAAGGAGCCGGTGACCATTGAGGTCAGGGGCCGGGATATTTATGTCGTTTTACCTGAAGCAGGAGAGTGAAGAAAATGAAAACCCTGAAAACCATTACCCGGCATCTGCTGATGAGTGCAGCCGTGTTATTCACCGCGACATCAGTTTTGCATGCAGCGACGACGGACGCGCTCCCTCAGGCACCTGGCCCGCGCTGTGCAAAACCGGTGTTTTACGCGCAGACTGTGAACCATAAAAAAGAAGTGGAGATTTGTATTGTAACCCCGTCAGTGTCGTATTCGTTCGGCAAAGTGGGGGCAAAAAACAAAGAAATGGATATTACCGTTCCTGCAGGCAATACCATTTATGCATACCAGAGCAATCAGGTTATCAGTATTCAGAACTTTACTGTCAGAAATGGCGATACCCGCTATCAGGTCTCAGCAGGCTCGAATGATGCCGGAGAACCATTCGTTTCCCTTTATGTATATAAGGGCACCCCGGAGATCGGCAAGCTCCTTGCAGAGATAAGACTTGACCCGGATACAGTAGTCAACAATATCAGTCATTCGCTGGCTGAAGAGGGGGTTATACAGGCAGACAGCCTCTGACAGCAGTATTGACGTTAACGGATAACAGCTGTATTGCAGCCGGAATTAAACAGTCCCAACATGTTCACTGGCGAATACGCCGTCATTTATCTATCACCGCACTGACAGGGCTGTTCCTCCTTCGGGAGGAACAGCCCTTTTCTGTTTCTGCCATTTAAGGAGTCACACATGCGCTTAGCCAGTCGCTTCGGACGAATTAACCAGATACGCCGAGACCGTCCTTTAACCCGTGAAGAACTGATGCAGGTCGTTCCCAGTGTTTTCGGAGAAGACAAGCATGCATCACGCTCTGAGCGTTACAGCTATATCCCCACCATCACCCTGCTGGAAAACCTGCAACGCGAAGGCTTTCAGCCGTTCTTTGCCTGCCAGACCCGTGTTCGGGACCTGAGCAAACGTGAACACACCAAGCATATGTTGAGACTGCGCCGTGCCGGACAGATTACCGGTCAACAGGTCCCGGAAATCATCCTGCTGAATTCTCATGATGGTTCATCAAGTTACCAGATGCTGCCCGGCATATTCCGCAGCGTCTGCACCAACTCTCTGGTCTGCGGCCAGTCCTTTGGCGAGATACGTGTCCCCCATAAAGGCAATGTGGTGGAAAAGGTCATCGAAGGCGCTTACGAGGTTCTCGGGGTCTTTGACCGGGTGGAAGAGAAACGCGATGCCATGCAGTCACTGCTGCTTCCTCCTCCGGCACAGCAGTCGATGGCGAATGCGGCGCTGACATACCGTTTTGGTGAAGAACACCACCCGGTGACCGCCACGCAGATACTGACACCCCGACGGTATGAAGACCGTCAGGATGACCTGTGGACAACGTACCAGAGACTGCAGGAAAACCTGTTGAAGGGCGGCCTGCCCGGACGTACAGCAAAAGGTAAACGCAGCCATACCCGTGCCGTGAACGGTATTGACGGCGATGTGAAACTCAATCGCGCCCTGTGGGTTATGGCAGAAAACATGCTCGAGTTTTTCGGGCGTTAAACAACCGCACCGGCATAAGGAGATAGTTTAATGAATACACAACACTTTGAGTTCGCTGAGCAGGCAGCAATTACTGCCTCGGTGGTCCCTGACGAGTTACGCATCGGCTTCTGGCCGCAGCACTTTGGCTCCATCCCACAATGGATAACCCTTGAGCCCCGAATTTTTGGCTGGATGGGCCGTCTGTGTGCCGATTACCACGGTGGTATCTGGAACTTTTCGACGCTCAGCAACGGCGGTGCTTTCATGGCTCCTGAGTCAGAGCACGATAAGACGTGGGCATTGTTCAACAGAATGAACGGCAACGGCGCGGAACTTACTGGCGAAGCGGCAGGGATAGTCGCCTGTCTGATGGCTTACAGCCACTACGCCTGTCGTACCGAATGTGATGCGATGACTGAGCACTATTATCGCTTACGTGACTTCGCGCTACACCATCCAGAGTGCAGCGCCATTTTGTATCTCATCGACTGAGGAATGCCTGACATGAATACCGCATTATCCCCGCAGTCATCTCAGCCTGAACTCTTTCCGCTGGCGGTTATGACCCAGCATAGTTGCCTGCTCCCAGTGACATCCAGATCGACACCCTATGCCCAACGGACCATCCGCCGGGCTATCAACCTGCTGGATAAATATCTGCGCCAGCCTGGAATAGCCTTTACCTCAAGTACTGATGCCCGTGACTGGCTTCGGTTACAGCTGGCCGGACAGGAGCGGGAAGTGTTTATGGTGCTCTATCTCGATAACCAGCACTGGTTACTGGAGAGCGAAACGCTGTTTGCCGGTTCGATTAACCATGTCCAGGTCCATCCCCGTGAGGTAGTGAAGTCAGCGCTTCGCTTCAATGCTGCAGCTGTCGTACTGGCGCATAACCATCCATCCGGTGATCCGGAGCCCAGCCAATGCGATCGCAACATTACCGGTAGGCTTAAAGAAGCGCTAGCACTGGTTGATGTGAACACGCTCGATCATCTGGTTATCGGATCAGATGGCATTGCCGAGCGAGGTTGGATATGAGGGTATTCAATGAAATCTACTGACTCCGAGAACGATTCATTCCTCAAGTGGGGTCTGAATCGTCATGTGACACCTTGCTTTGGCGCTCGTCTGGTACAGGAGGGAAATCGACTTCACTATCTGGTTGACCGGGCCAGCATTAGCGGTGAATTCAGTAACGCAGAATCTTTGAAGTTGGATGAAGTATTCCCATGTTTTATCAGCCAGATGGAATCGATGTTGACCACTGGTGAAATGAATCCTCGCCATGCCCACTGCGTCACCCTGTACCACAACGGTTTCACCTGCGAAGCCGATACCCTTGGCAGTTGCGGCTACGTATACATCGCCGTTTACCCTAATCATCGTTAACTACTTTCACAGGAGTAAATATGAAAACTCTACCTGCAACAAATCCGCAGGCGGCGACGCTATGTCTGTCGCCCGTGGCAGTCTGGCAAATGCTGCTTACACGCCTGCTGGAACAACATTATGGTCTGATACTCAACGACACACCATTCTGTGATGAAACGGTAATTCAGGAACATATCGATGCCGGTATATCTTTGGCCGATGCCGTTAATTTTCTGGTGGAAAAGTACGGGCTGGATCGTATTGATCGCAGGGGATTCAACTGGGAAGAACAGTCCCCATATCTGCGGGCGCGACAGGCAACTGGTTTATTGAAAAGAAATCGTATTAGCGCGGCACGGTGAACATTGGGAATAGCCTCCCTGATTCACATTGCAGTCTTACTTATTTACTCACTCCAAAAAGCACCCGCCGATGCTGGTTGGTGCTTTTACTTATATGGACGAAATATCATGCAAATTGAAGCTGTAATTTTAACTGGGCACATTATCGCAAGTACAATCCGAGAATGCTGGGCCATCGTTGTTGATGGTTTTGACGCATGCGGCGAACAAGCTTATGATCCAGCTTAATTTCTTTTCCTCATGAAGGGACGGCTATGGGCAATAGAATGTGGATGATCCGCGGTGACGGCGGCAAGCTCTATGACGATTTTCGCGATAAGCAAATTGTAGGCATCGGTTGGTCTCAGCTGGCTCCATTAGTCAAACCCGGCCTGTCCCGAGCCCAGTTACTCGCCTTATACCGGGAGGCAGATCCCTTAACAAAGCTGGGAACTGCGCGTTCTGGTGCATCGCAAGTCTGGCGTTTTGTGAATGAGATCCAAAAGGGTGATTGGGTTATTACCTATACGCCAGCCAATCGTACTTATCTGCTAGGTAAGGTTACATCTGATTTCCAGTACCACCCTGAATGGGTAGAAGAGGGGATGGGAATCGCTCGACAGGTTAAATGGAATACTCAAGAGATTGACCGCGATCGACTGTCCGTTGCTACCAAAAACACATTGGGTTCTACGCTGACGGTTTTCCAACTTCCGGAATATGCTCTAGAAGAGCTTTTGCAGGATAAGAAACCCACTGTAGATGTGATTACTCAGAATCCAATTGTGATGGATGAAGATGAGGTCGTTTCTGATCCGCTTCGCGATATGGAAATGCTTGCGTTTGAGGGTATCAAAGATCGCATCAACTCTCTTGACTGGGACGAGATGCAAAATCTGGTTGCCGGAGTTTTACGCAGTATGGGCTATAAAACGCAGGTCTCACCTGCGGGAGCCGATCGGGGTAAAGATATCATTGCTTCACCTGATGGGTTCGGTTTTGAAAATCCACGAATTATCGTTGAGGTAAAACATCGCAGGGAGCAAATGGGGAGTCAGCAGATTCGTAGTTTTATCGGGGGTCGCCATAAAGACGATCGCGGGCTTTATGTCAGTACGGGGGGCTTTACGAAAGATGCCCGCTATTAAGCCGACCGCTCGACGATACCTCTGACGCTCTGGACGCTTGATGATCTCGTCCGTGCGCTTATTGAGAACTACGAGCAAGTCGATATCGAGACCAAACTTTTGGTGCCTCTGAAGAAAACTTTCCTGCCTGCCTGAATCTTACTTTGATAGCCATATTGGTGTTCTACTGATATGGCTTTATACCCCCTAATGTTATCTGTTTTTTGTACGGATTTTAACTTGTGGGTACAAGTGCGGGTATAACTATTTATTCCTGCTTATAAACTACATTAATATCAGTCTATTGGGTGTGAAATTCGAGGCCGGCCTTCGCACCAGGTATGGAAATTTAAGTCGCTCAAGGGCGGCTTTTTTTGTGTCTGGGATTTATGCTTCCAAAGCCTGAATCAACCTGCCTCAATCCCCATCAGGTAATGGATGCATGCAGATCTTGGGGTCCATCCCGTTTCGATAAGGTTTTATCTGCACATGACCCGGAAGAAAGATTTTTCGTAGCCATGGTTATATGAAGGCCCGTACAGCAATACCTGAGATGTCTCGTAACCATAATAATTACCCACAAATCATGGGATATCGGATGGGTTTATAACCTTGCCGATTTGCCCCAATAACTGGTGTCCTTGCTCAGATACGCGATACCTTGGTTTTGATGAGGTCTCGTTATAAACAGTATCTACCATTCCATCGTTCATCAGGTTAGTTACTATCGTCGCAACATTGCTAAATCCGGGAATACCCCGTGTAGCAAGGGTGCGATCCAGTATCATCCATGTCCAGTCTATGTCTTTTTCTGCCATGACTTTCAGGACGTTGAGCTTTGTAGTGGTTAACACGTATTTCTTTGATATCATGAGAAATTATGTCAAGTGTGAATGACGCCTTCCGGGAATGTTTTAAGGCGAGATACTTCATCAAGCCATTAACCAAAAATGAATGGCTGAACCGCCAACAGAGCTTCTGAGGCGGTTCCTGAAACGACTGTTATGATAAATCGGTCTGGATTAAATCTTGATGATCAAGTTCTTCCAGAAGTCGAGAGCCTTGCTCTGATATCTGATAGTGATCCATACCTGCTGGGGTTCTTGGTATTATGTCAACTAATCCCGCTTCGGATAAGCCCCTAATAAGCCGTGCAACATTACCCACTCCATCCATTTTTCGCTTTGACATAGCGCGATCAAGATTATACCAATTCCAATTTACGTCATTTCTTGAAGCTAACAGCTTAAGAATATTTAGTTCAGTGTTGTTTACCATGATGGGGCATCCGGATGATAAAGGTCATCGCCAGTTATTCTATAATCTTCGAGAGTTGCAGTGTGCGTGTTGTTCCATAAATCATAAGATTCAATGTCATCGGCTGGCCTGCCTGTTTCCCAACCTAAATTACAGTAACGCTGATATTCTCGACACTCATGAGTATAGTAATTCAAGTCTACTTTTTCAGGAGGTATTTCACCGTTTGCAATTTTTTTCAATCTGGAAACCATAAAGTCGTTGGCAGGATCGGGATCAAACCGTGATATGTGTTTTTCTACGATTTGGATCCCTTCATGAGTGATTTTTATTCCGTCTGTTGTCAGGTGCTCTATTGCCCCACCTGCTTTTTCTGGGTCAAATGTTCTTGACGTAAATGTGCCTTTAGCCCCGAATACTTCTGGTTTCTCTAACTCAGGAAATCGCATTCTTCCCATTGTTAGCCCGGCAGCAACAGATGCACCGGTGATAAGTAACCCCTTGTTATCCATGACCTGTTCGTAACCCGCTGGTGCATCCCCGCCGAGTTGCTCTGCGGTCTTCCTGAATCCCTCAATATTGCCGTTGTAAACACCCCCAGCGGCCAGAAGCCGACCTGCTGCTTTACTGTTGATGGTTTTTGCAGCCTGAGCATGTTGAATGGGTGCTGACGGAAGAACGCAGTACACCGGACGTTTTAGTTGATGTGTGATGAGGTAGCTAAGCCGGGAGTGGAGAAACAAAGGCAGGTCATTTCGGAGGTTGCCAGAGGATGTTTGCACCCCCGTAATGACATGACCAATTGCGTCATTTCCCAGTAAAACAACCTTCCCGGATCGAATGTCATCCAGCACGTCCCGGTATGCCATCCAGGGCTGCTGAAAGTGGAACTGACGATATCGGCTGACAAAAAGACCATAGTTGCCCGGTAAATCCCACTCCCGGATGATTCTATTTGGCCGAGCGGTCTCCTCAAGGTAACGCGCTGCCATATCCGGGTGGATGATGTTGGGAATGTCATCAAGGTAGATATCATCCACTGATTTTGCCTGATAGTGATGAAGCATAATGTCCCTATTAGCGCTACCATTGCACACAGCTTACAAAACGACCCATGTTGAGTGAGGCTTAAGACTATCCCTTCATTTAAGAAGAGTGAAGTGTCTGGCGATATCCAGGCGACTAATCAAAAGGTATTTTGGGATTACATGTAAATTATTGTCTGGCACCTCTGACAGAGAGGTCATAGAGGAAAAATACCAATCATCCTGGAGGTGGTGTTTACAAGAAGCGCCTGAACCCGAAGCGCGATCGCGCCATTATCCTGGCGAAAGGTGGGGAGCACTGGTTTTACACGTTCCTTTATGCCAAACAGGATATGGCAAATATTGATAATCGCGAGCTGGCCGGATTTCGCGAGTTAGCAAAGCACTATGCTGCTCTTAGCGATGAAAAGATCACGGCACTGATTAAGAGTAAAGAATTGGTGGAGATTTGACATGACTGCAAAAAGTAAATTTAAGAGTCCAGCATTTGAGGCCATCCACAGCGCGGCTTCTGGATTATTAAGCGTCGATGCTATCCCGCAGGAAACGATGCGCAACTTTGATAAAGCGTGCCTCAACAATGTGGATGAGCTGCAACCCATCGAGATTAAGGCGTTGCGTGAGAAGCTGAACGTCAGCCAGCCCGTTTTTGCCAGCTATCTGAACACCAGTGTGTCAACGGTGCAGAAATGGGAAAGTGGGGTAAAGCGTCCAGGTGGATTATCGCTGAAATTGCTTACCGTAGTGCAGAAGCATGGGTTGAAGGTATTGGTTTGAGTGAGTTGTACTGGCTGCAGCATTAAATGGAAACCTGACTGAATCACGGCGCAGAAAGAACAATTTTAACCTCGATAATTGAGAGAAATCAGCTTTAAGCCATACACTGAAAAATTGAGGCCGGGAAAATTCTTAAATGTATTGAAACACCATCTCATGAGCAACAATATGAGACTGTAAGGATTAGTGCAGTAACCTGGGGAGAATACAATGAGGAAGAAAGTTAAACTCTCCCTGATAACTCTCTACTTATTGAGTCAGGAAGAATAGCTGTTGGTAATTTTATGATATCCATGGCTAATGCTCTTGAGCTATTTTCCTGGTTCGCTTCTTATTATTTCCTGCCAGATAAACCTTACGCTTTATATTAAAATGATTTTATAACTCGCTTATTTCACTCTGTTTTTAGCTGGACTTTTCTTCTCTTTCCTGATGATATATACAGGTATTTAGCGCGGTGCGGATGTGCTGCAACACACCCGCGCCGCTAATCACAATCACTATTTAGAAGGAATAGTAATCATGACTGACGCCCATTCTATTGCACAACCGACTGAACCAGAAGTCTCTCCTGCAAATAACCGGCAATTAACCGTTAGCTATGCAAGCCGCTATCCGGATTACAGCCGAATGCCCGCTATCACCATGAAAGGACAATGGCTGGAAGCTGCCGGTTTTGCCACTGGCACAGCAGTAGATGTAAAGGTAATGGAAGGTTGTATTGTGCTCACCGCCCGGCAGGAGAGCGAACTGATGCAGTCTCTGCGCCAGGTGTGCAAGCTGTCGGCGCGGAAACAAAAGCAGGTGCAGGAGTTTATTCAGGTTATATCCGGTAAACAGAAAGGCGTCTGAATGAAAAGCCGCTCCCGATATCACATCGGGAGCGGTCAAATATCAGGCTGAGTAACGTAGAGCGAGGCAATTTCAGACTGCATCCTCGCGGCCCGCTTGATGTCTCTTTAGGTTGCATCACGTTGCAATACAGAACTGATTTCATCGCTATCCGGCAGGCATTACTCTATACACCACAGGTAAAATTACATAATGGACTAATGTCTTTTGGCACAATTGGGGTGGTTATAAATGGAAGCAAAACGTGTCCCGGTGGGGTTTAGAATCCTGGTCGCATTATCCTTGTTTGTGTTTAATTTTCTTATTGCAAGGCCGTCAGATCCCTCGACAGAAGGAGAGCGGCAGTTCTGGACAGCGTTAGCAAAGCTATTTAATCAACGTGATATCGAGGGTTTTGTAGGGATCTCGTTAATAGTCATCTGTACAGTGGTAACGCTCATCGGTTATCAGATTATAATCAGAGCAATAGAGAAGAAAATTAATAATAAATAAATTTATAACGAGTAAAGTCGCTTATGTCGTCTCGCTTTATCAGAAAATCGTGGCAGGGAAGGGTCGTTAATTATGAAAAACAAGATGATGCTTGGTGTCGTATTTCTCTTAACGGGATGCCATGGACCTGGCGACCGAATGGTGGGGCGCGAATCTACAACGGCATTTATCAAAGACAAGCAAGTTTGTGTGGTGTCGCCACTGGAGCCACAAGAAAGGATTACTGCCATTCAAATCAACAGTGATAAAAGCAACTCCTTTCACAGGTTTTTTGATGACAAACCTGTTTATGTTCCAAAAGGTGAGTGCCTTCCTGTGTTCGGATTTAAGTTCACTACGGGAGAGCGTTACTATTTCGCCTATGATATTCAATCTGATAAATCAATGTCGCATTTAGTCACTGCTGACTTTTCTTATTCAAAAGAATAGGGGGCATAATGGCCCTTTGATTCTCATAAACGCACGCATGTCATTAGGCCCGGCTTAACGACTTCACATCTGCGGTAGTTAAGGTAGTGACCAATGATGGGACATCACTCTCATTCATAGGGACGAAGCAATGAAAAACCTGTTTAAGTGGCCCGCACTTGTGGCTGCCACCCTCCTTATTCTCATTGGCTTGTTTGTCTGGTTTGTTGCATCGGGCTCTGATGAGGCGACTGTTTATAAAGAAAATGATTTCTTTAACTA
>Ga0153975_1000045_pt1 | contig 36655 bp, 43 predicted proteins | sample TSGA059MetaG_FD_104694 | JGI IMG/M metagenome (GOLD analysis project Ga0153975, IMG submission 104694) | Attine ant fungus gardens microbial communities from Georgia, USA - TSGA059 MetaG | ecosystem: Host-associated > Fungi > Mycelium > Unclassified | place: USA: Georgia, Yuchi Wildlife... | reverse complement strand
GTGTCTCATCTGACACTAAGCGGAAGAAAAAGAAGAAGAGTGGGTCAACTAGTCAGTCGTAGATTGCTGCACTGTAGCTCGAAGTTCTTCCAGTTCCTCTGCCTTTCGTGTCGAAAGCGCCCGAGCAATTGCTCGCGTCAGTTTGTGCGTCCTATAAAGTATTGAGCTAGAAAGAGATGAGTGGCTGGGCATGCACTGACCTAAAACGTCGTGTGCGCTGCTCGGCGACAGTTCTGCAAAGCTCAGAGCGCTCTGATGCAATGCGAAGAATGTTGTCCGGAAGACCTGCAAGGCGCCCACATTCGACGCCAAACGACTCGAAGGCAACGCCAGGGATGAGTTGGTACAAAAATGTTACGTCCCGAGTTCCATTTATTCGGGTTTCCGTTGTGTAACTCATATGCAAATTTTGTACCTCTTCAGGAAATTTTCTTTCCGACTCTGTGGCTACTAGCGGATAATGCGTGATGAACAGCGTCTTGCACTTCACGTGTTCCACTAGGTGATGAAGGACTGCATCCGCAATGGCCATCTGCAGCAGTGATAACATATAAAGATCCGGTACAATGACAAATGCAAACTCACCCCATCGGCAGTGGATGTACCCCTTCCCAACTCATCGAGAATCACTAGACTCTTGCGAGTGGCCTTTTGTAGTATGTCGCTTGTCTGGGCCATCTCTACCATGAAAGTCGATCGTCCCCGAGCGAGTTCATCAGACGCTTCAGGGGCATCGCATCGAAAACAGTGACATATAAACCAGGGAGTAGTTACGCACCTCCCATCCTGCTCAAAACTCCGTCCAGTAGGCCAAGTCTAACAGACTTAGCAGGTACGTAGGATCCAATTTGGGCCATGATTGCGATGAGAGCAATCATGCGTACAGCAGAACTTTTACCACCCATGTTGGGTCCAGTAATGATGTTGCTCCTGGGATAATCACCTCCTATGTATAATGTGTTCGGAACAAACGGATCTGTTCGTAATGCCTCGATCATTGGATGCCGCCCTTCCACGATTTCCAGGGTATCTTCTTCGATGAACTCTGGTCTCACGTACCCTTGTTGGTGGGCCACATGTGCCAGACTCATTAGGCAATCTGCAATAGCTAGCTTATTAACCACATCCCGCATTACTGAGTAGTGGTCTAAAGCAATAGATTTTAGGAATGATGCAAAGGCCTTGTTAGCTTCGGCATTAAGGGCTTCTTTATACCGGGATAGTTCATCGATGAACCTCTTGACTTCTGGGGTGTGATAGCGCCGCAAATACTTGGTTCTGTAGGCCGTAAGCATAGAACGTATCATGCATTCACTAATATACGTACGCCGTCACCACCACCCAATTGGTGGGCACCGCTCGATCTTCCGATTTCTTGAGTTCGATTAGGTACTGTCTTAAATCTTCAGCACCAATATCATTTGCATTTAGATTAACCCACCTCAAAACCCGCCACAGTCGACCACGTGAGGGATGGTTTTCGGAGGAGTTTACGGACTGAACATCAAGTTAAGCAAGTTTTTCACTCATGGGAGAAACCTAGTACTGGACTTCAACTCCTCGTTAAGTTCCGACTTCACAGTTTCGATTAACTTCAATCCAGGGGTCAGCGGCATGAGAGAGATAGTAAAAGAAACCTGCACACCATCTTATACTCGTCCAAGGCGGGATATTGTTCCGGATCTGTCCACATATCATCTTTCTTGCCACTGATGGCCTTCTTCACGTTGATCGCAGCCAACAAAGCTTCTGTCGGTGCTTTCAGCTTCGGGAGAGAAGAAAAAATGTCATTCAAGAGTTTTGAATGAAACTCCTCTGAATGTTCCGGAAATGCACTCGCAACGCTTCCGAAAGCCGAAAGAAGCGAAGCAAGTTCTTGAGGTGTGCACTGACGCAGAATTAATGAATTATAACAAACGAACTTGAAATGCGAGTATCATACCTTCCCGTACTGGATGCGACACAACCCCCTGGAAAGGTCAGGGAGTCTTTTCAGGACACGGCAAAGATCCACTAGCTGTGGCGAGTCGCTGGACTTGATTTCCTCCACAGCATCTATCCTCTGGTCCAGAATCCTAATAAATAATCGTAAATGCTGCGAGCGCGATGACCGAAGAAGTGCTCACAGCTTGTTTGTCAACGGTTTCCCAATCCAATTCTTTAAAAGCCGCGCCCCGAATTTCGTTGACGTGTGATCCAAAATTGATATCAGTGTGCCTTTGCTAGTGAAATCAGTCTGGTTCTGGTATATCTCGCTGAGATCAGAACATGTCAGGAGGTTCGATGCCAGTGTGAGACACTAATCATGCATACGAACAGGTTTGTCATGGTGTTGCCGTTAAGAAGCATGTGATTCCTTTCAGTGAACCTTGTGAAGAACTTTACAGCTAAAGCCACATCTGCGATGCTGAATGTCGAGAGATATTTGATTGCGTGAGCCAGAGATATGACAACTAGCTGCGGAAGGCCAGCAACAATAGCCAAAATTTTGTCTGTAACAACACTGGTCATGAATATCCATTTCACAGGATGTAACAGCCAACATTGGATCTGACCTGGGGTAAGCTCTTCCGCACTTGAAGTAGCTTTGGTCGTATAAAAGTCTGAAATAAAATCAAAAGCTTCTGAGTTGCTTAGCGTGGAGTTGCAATGCTCAATCCTTATTCGTTGGTCATAAGAAGCACTGGAGATTATAACAGAATGTTATCAGTAATGCCCTCCCGAGCGATAAGACCATGCATACACCGCAAAATGCCCCAACACTTTTTGAGTCATTTTGGTAAGACCTTCACTGGGTAGCAGCAATTCTGCAGGCCTTGTGTGAACTAGTCGTGTCTAACATAGAGATGTTACCGTGATTAAATCACAATTATGTTGGACACACCTCAAGTTCAACGCGCATAACGGTGTCTGGATGCGTTAGCATCAGTGACATATCAGGCAAATATTCTCGATTATACATGCCATGAAAATCGTCCCAAATAACGTCACCGGTGCTCGGCGTAATCGCAATCATGCCAATGCGAACATCGCCTTCAGCAGAATCATGTTCGTGAGCTTCGACAAGACACACAAGCGGTGGTGCCGAATATTTATCGAGATCATCGACGGAATCAACCTCGTCGACATAGCTACGCGTGTAAAATGTTGATCAATTCACTATGCAAGGTGGTAACTTCTTACGTAGTCGCCGTGTACAGTTGAGTAAGCTTGCGCTCGAAAAGGGCGTTCTTGTTCTCGCTCGCTTTCTTGAGGGCGGCTGTCTCTGTTTGCTCGATGATACCGACCTTGTGGCCTTTGGAGAGGAGCCTAAAAAAGGATGAATTTAGGGAAACAATTAGGATCGAGACTTACTTCTTCATATGCACCTCTTTTCTATGGACGGGAACAGAGGCACTTAGAAGGTTCCGCTTTATATAAGCTACAATCCCGAGCTCTGCGCTGGCAATCTACCAGTTGTTTGTGTTCGGCAAGACATGAAGACTCAATTTCTGATGAAGTTCGCTTACTTTCGCACTTTCCTCGTGAAAATAAAACTTGTAACCCTTCTCAATCATTAGGATCGTCCCAGGATGGTCTTTGATGAATGCCAAGACCTGCATTCATAGTGTGAACAAGAGAATCAAGAGCATGCAAAACAGTCTACCTGAACCTCATAGGGTGTATAAGTTTCACCGCTAGGCCCAATCTCCGTGGCCGCTTTCGTCTTTTTAAGCATGGGTTTAGCACGGGATTTTCGACTTCCCTTGGTGGTTTTGAGAGAGAACATAGCCCGGAGTTCACTGAACGCAGGGTCTGAATCATCCCCATCCTCAGCACTATTCCCATCCACACTAGAGTTCTCTCCTTCGTCAGTGCACCCCGATTGTCGACCTGTTCCAAGTAGGATACGTTCCAACTCTACTCTTGAACGTGTTTTGTCTTCTTGTACGCTAGCTGTGCTAGCATGCTGCTCTCTGGATGAGACCTCAAAGCGCCACTGACTAGCGGGAGACTCTGGATGTCTTGACTTCAACTTTTTTATCGGAGGCTGCCTCTCGACGTCAGAATCATCCAAAGTCAAGTCGATGGGTGAGTCCGAGGGTGCATGTGCACGCTTCTTCGTCGCGGAAAGCTGACCAAAAAATGAAGATATCTGGGGTTGGTCGGGTCTACTGGTAGACTGTCTTTCAACCCGCATCCTTGTGTGTTACGTCGGCCGTACTGAAAAGCAGACTTCAATTCAACTTCTGAGTAGGAACGCGTGACGTCACGTGCATGTGATTTATTGTTATTTTTTAGTGTCTAGTAAGTCTTTGACTTGACTATGTACTTCCAGAGGTTACTTCCACGTTCAACTGCTCGTATAAGCTTCTCGAGCATACGCTCATGTTCTAAAGCATTTGCTACTGCTTCGTCAACGCCTGATGGTACTGTGGTGTCAGAGACAAACCGTGAGCATTAAGCACTGCTGACCGACGGCTATAACCTCAACTTATGTCTTCCTTTAGGTGCTGAGGCTACCCTGAAGCGTTTCTGGGAGACAGTAGGAATTTCCAAGAGAGATAATGGGTTTACAGTGACACTTGATATGCGAGCACTGAAAACACCATCTGGCAATACTCTGCTGCTACCTAAAGACAAGCGGTTGGTCGCAACACTTATTGCAAATGAATGGGAAAATCAGGAAATTTTACTGAAACCCCATGCTCTGCCAATGGTATGGATGTTCAATAACGGTCTCGCTCCTGCCATTGATTAGCACAGACTTCCATTGCTTCGCGGGCCATTGATGCCTTCCATGATGAACAAACGCGTTCAGACGTGCGAAAAGCTCTTCTTAATTACTTGGACACTGACACAATCTGGTGTGTATTTACTCCATACGATCGACTCATCTAATCCATAGCCCTGTAGTTTTCAGCATGACGACCCGCCTCCGTTGGTAGAGCTCCAACAGAAGCACTGGGATCCCCTGCTCGAATGGGCAAGGTCCACGTTTGACGTCGAGATACAAGTGTTTACTTCAGTTTTATTCCATTCACAACCGTCAGAAACGAAAGCTAAGTTCGGCGCCATTCTGACTGAGATGAATCCCTGGGAGTTGGCTGGTGAGTACCCAATAACTTTCATTGAAGCCAAATAGACCTTCATGTGATGACATTTCTAGCCATGGAACGTGTGACATATGTGACAAAATCCTTCTTGATTGCGCTTGCCCTTGTGAAGAGACATCTGACTGTCGAAGGAGCAGCTATTGCCGCTCAAGTCGAAGTCTCGAGTCAGATTCAAAGGTGGGGGGAAGTAGAAGACTGTGAGTTTATTACTGGGGCGTTCCTCCTGCAATCACCTCCCCCTTCATGTACGCAATGCTCTACTGATTATAAATTACATTACAGCTCATGATGTCGATTTCCACGATGTCCGCAGACAGTTAGGCAGTGCCGCTTGTCTACTTGCAGATATGGTTTAGATAGTGGAGATAAATGCTCGCCTTCTATTCCATCGATCGATTTTCCAGGTATATCCATACCCTTCTCATTGATACCGTGGATGAGACGTCCGTACTCGTCGCACGGAAAACCCTTCTGTTAATCTAATGATCACTGCCTCGGCCATTTTTCTGGTTCCGTGACGTGTGTCTTGACTTCTCATTGCACTTCTCAAAATACAAATCTCATCCCCGCGAGAACATTTAAATCTTTATTGGCATGCCAAATTATGCCGCCGAGTTGTGCCGCCTATAATCGCCCAGCTGTAGGCAATTCACGCGTGCATTCGAGCGCTGGATATTCTCACTGTCCTACGAGAGACGTCCAGATAGATGATGATGAGTTCCGTGTTGTGTGAAACCCCGATGCTTATCCGCCGATATCGCTTAACGCTCAAAGAACCATTCTGCTGCGTGTAGGCAAAATATGTATCGACTGTCTGCATGAAAGAACATGACTTCTAGAAAACCGACACCGTCCGCGATGTCCCAACCACTTCGCCCCAGGCGTCGGCGTTCATCAGCACTACTGTGACATGAACAGAACGAGGTCGGGTGTGTTTTCAATGTTCATACGCTCGGCCAATCAGCATGCATCCCTTGGAGCTGTTAAGACTCAGGAGGTAATCAAAACCTCTTGGTGGTCTGATTTTTTTTGACGCTGGGAGAAGTTAATTACACAGTGAGGCACCCGGACTCACTATCATAGTCCAAGACACTCGATCAAAGCTTATTGACGGACGAAGATCATGATCTGATCGGGGCGAGATCAGTGCCCCGACCCCACGCCGCAGGACCGCTGAGCACGAAGGTTATATGGCAGTGTCACCTCGTGACTGATAAGGTACGTCTTCCTTATAGTCCTCAATAGATGTTTTACTGGTAACTTCCATCAAGATTGGCCGTAAGATTTAGATCTTGCCATACCTCGCTTTGCAAGTCGAGACCATTCAAGTTGTGAGTTTCGCAATGGTCAGGTGTTAAACATAATTATATTTCGCTAGTGCTGACGATGATAACGAATGTCCTTGATCCGTGCGCTCCCCATCGTTCACGAATAATAATATCTGATCCTCGGCTAACCTTTCCCATCCATCACTTATCAAGCACAGGATTGCTTTGGAATGGAGCCTAGTGTAGACGAAATTATATCGTGTCCTACAGATAACTGAAGCAAGTTCTGATGTCGATCGCGCACCCATGATCCCCCTGGCCCAGTCCAGTGGAGTGCTGGTCTTCATCTAGTAGCAAACGGGACCGAGAGTTACTTTCTTACTCAGGGTTGAATTTGTCCAAGTAAGGATTGGTCGGAGTTCTAAAGCAACATGCTTCCTGAAGCTCATGGCAGTGCATACACTCCTTACTATTGCGAGGAAAACATATACTTGCTCGTGCATCGGTTTTTTGAGCAAGAAGAGGTCAGGGCTAAATGGGATATTTCTGTTGTTTTCATATCGAATGTGACCAAAACGGTGATTGCATTCAGTCGACGAATCTGTGAACTTTGACGGAACTAAAGGCCGGCGGCGCACAGGTTGCTCTGTGGAGTCAACTGAAGGCACCTACCACAGGCGTGGCAGTTATCTGGGACTATCATGTTGTCTTGCTTCTGCGCAGCCTATCGGGATCTCGGCATCGGTTTCTCAGCGTTCCACCGAGCATCGAAGAGGAAGATTGGATCTATGATTTCGATTCTAGCTTAGTGATGCCTAGTCGTTGGGAAGGTATGCAAACATATATCGATATCAATGCACGGGCGTCATGGTTCCGGATCTTGTCAAGAGTATGTTAAGAAGACCTTCCCACCGGATTCCGACATCCCGCCTCAGTATCGCAGGCAAGTTTGAGCATTGCCCCTGTCTTCACTTTGTTCGGTGTCAATCTCTATTTTCATCAGTATTTTCAGGGTCGTGTCCGGAGAACAGTACTTGCATCATTTTTCGTCAGACAGATCTCATATGGTGGGGAATAAACAATATTTTCGTGTTCTGTGGGACTCATTTATAACGATGGTTTCGAGTTTAGTTATCCTCCGACGGCAAGTATATTTCTCCACCACCTCCTTATCCTGTCATCTGTGGACCCATGGCTGCTGCAAGCGGTTCCACCAACAACATAATGTCACATTTTGTTTCAATGGAGTCAACATCTGAAGGGTATGGGACAGTAATGGATCGAGAGGCGTTTGTTCGTTGGTGTTCGGTACATACGTGACATGTGACGTGGCACCGCGTGACTTTATTCTCCAAGTCGCGCACTGTACCTAACTGTACTTTCATTTACTTCTTTGTTCATTTTTCCATCTCTCTCGAGTCCAATGAATGCAGCACCATCGACTTCCACTGTAGCTAATGGCTTTTCGAGCAATGGGGCTACGCCTCCCATCGCACAATCTGAATACTCTTTCAATGGCAGTCATGATGAGCCAACGAGTTTTGTTAATGGATTCTCGCAGTGAGTTGGCTGACTTCGTGTCGAACGCGTGGCAAAATGAATGAACCTATACAGTCCTCCTTACCAAATGCACAACGAGGAGATTGTACATCACCTCTATCATGCGGGGTTCCAGACTGGCGTACGTGCCACACAATTTTTTGAAGGGATTAACCTAACCCGTGCCTTTTTAGAATTATGCCGACACCATACTTGTGGGCGAATTTTATCGTCCGTCGGATTATTATACTTACGCCGTATTTTCTATGCAGCACGTGCATCAAAATACCTACCGCCTTCATGCTATCGTTCTCTCAAGGTCACCACTGCTAGCGCATCTTATGTCCACCTCCCCTCAGACCGGCGCTCAACGTGTGATACATGTACAACTAGAACATGAACCAGAGGTCAGCCAAGAAGTACGTGTGTCATTTCTCACTTTATTTCCGGCCACGGAGTGCGGGGCAGAGATACGATGGGCATCTAAGACTCAAACGCCCGTCATCTCAAGTACAGTAGTAATTTCTTATCGTATACAACTACCGTCCTCGGAAGCCGTGCCGGGCGGAACTTCTCATCTAGAGACTGCAGGAGCTGACAGAATTATTATTATAACAGGGTTTTGCTATAGGTATGCGTCATTGTGTTCTCCTCACGTCTTTACTTGTGTTTATTTTCGGTATTTTCAGCTTTAGGATATCTATATTCGTCGGTTTCACTAAGTCTCATTCGGCCCGGTAATGCACGAGGAGTCCTTGCAGCTGGCTGTCTACTCGGCGGTATGGATGACTTGTGCAATTATGCTTATGATGCATGCAGACAGTCGATCAGTGTGGAAACAATCCATGAATGGCTAGAATTTGCCGACACAATCCCTTCATCATCGGATGGATCACTCACCCCTGAACTATCGCTGACATCTGTCTTTGGGCACTATGCCCAAAGACTGCAAGATGATGTTTTCCAATTCCTCGTGGTGACACTTCCCAATGCACTGGAAGTTAATTCCTCCGAGCCCGATCCATCAAAGGGCCACACAGGCCGTGACACCCTGTTGCATATATTTTCCCTTGTGCCCTTCGACATGTTCAAATCAGCAGTCGAATCACGCGCCTTTGAAATTGGTAAATTCTGCTATCGGTGATTAAGAATTGTACCGAACATTTATCTTCATATTCACAGGATCTGATCAAGCCCGTTTTAAGTTTGCGAAGGACGCCATAGAGATGAGGAAAAAAGACACCGCACGAGGACAGGGAGCAGAGGAAACGGTTGTTTTAGCATTCGGCGGAGGTCATCTTGGTGGAAGCGCTGTTCACGTCACTCGAAAGATGCGCAAGCGACCGCTATGGAAGGTCAATTCATGAAACCCAATCTTGTGCTCAACATCGGTGTCATACATATTACGTGACTATTGTTCCTGCAATTTTTATTGCATTATTCTTTGATCCTCTTGCCACGACCTCTGCGGTGCTACGTTGTAGTGGAAACCAATCAAGCTGATAACGATTATGAAGGAGCTTGTCGATCGTATATACACTTGAAAGGCAACTGTAGTTAATATTAGCCTTTTAACTGTGCGGAACGCTCCGGTCTGAAAAATTATATTACCTTTACAGGTAAAGGTGGAAAAGCAACAACTCCAGAACATGTAGTTACTGAATTATTGAGTGTACGGTGAGCTCAACGACCCATCTTTCAGACGTCCTGTGATAGCGACGAAGGTTATCGAGGTCTGGTAACGCCGAAACACTGCCCCCACTTCACTTTCCCCCACAGACCGAAGCATCCGATCCAAGTACACCCGCGTTTCTACATGAATATTTGAATGACAGATCTACGCACAGATTGTTCAGCGCGTCAGATCCCGGCTCATTCCGTTTACAGCCCATCCGATATAGTAAAAAGGGTGTCTGCTTCCGAGCGTAGCAAAGCAGAACGCTGTTTGACATCCGAAGGACTAAATTGACAATTTCAGACCTGAAATCGGTGACTGACCGCCCGGACCCTTTCGCGGCCTTTAGATGCAACGAATTGTACCTAGGCGTGTCTTCTTCTTCCTCGACGTGCACCGTGTTCAAAATAGTATTTCATTTGCGTGACTCAGAATCACGAGCACCTCAGGCTGGTAACCTGTTTCGACATCGCCCCGGGGTATATAATCTGTGCTTTCGATCATGCAACAAAAAATCATCCTGCATCACAATGGCTTCCCCCCCTTTCGAGATTTACTTCACTGGAAGAGATGATCCTCGCGACTGCATCATCATCGGCGAGGACACCAAGCCAGTATTTTTTGAGTTCGACACGCAATACTCGTCACCGTCGACAGTGCGCACCACGGTCAGTATTGTTCGGGTCTTCCCCAACAAAGCCTTCGCCTTCACCTTCGCCTCCGCTGACTTGCGTCTCAGATATCTAGCAACCGAAGCCCCGTTGCAGTTTTCGACTGGGGGACAAACGGGTCGTCCCTTGGTCTTGCGACTATCGGTATCCGTGAAATTCCAATGGCACAGCTAGTCCAACAGGGACCTAATCCAGCGTATGTTAACTTGGCATCAGTCCTGTTGCGATGATGCCCAGACTAAGTTATTGTTCAGCGCTCGCAGGTTCACCTCCGCAGATGGTAACCTATATGAATGGCGAAGATGTCAAAGTGATCCCAGGGCGTACGAGGTAAGTTCAAATAATATTTCAAATATTGTCGGCTGACTCTCTACGTAAAGCTCTTCGCCGCGCCCAATACGAAAATTGCATTTTTTCAGCGGTTTTCCCAACAGACTCCAATTGGTCCTTCACATGGAACGCTGGAGTATAGTTTCAATCACGACCTATTATTGCTCGAAGCTTTGCTTGCTCTAAACCTTAATAGGTGGCTAGATTGGACTGGATGAGGGAGATTGGTCGGAAGAATAAAGAATGTCATTTTATTACTGCCCGGTGTATGACTATGGTATTTAATGTAACAACAGATCTTCAACGTGAGCAAGACAAAACCGATAAGAGTAGATCAATATCGCATAGATTATTAACTCCAGCTGTCAAGGGTTTCTAATCGATCCCAGCATGTGTTCCAATTTTTCTTCAATAGTCCACTGCGTGTCGGTGTCAGAGTGGAATGATGAAGGTGTGGAGCGGTCAGGGGGTAGGTTACCAAAATTGAATGAACCAGCGTCCATTCCCTGGGAAAGTGACTCGATCAAACGACCAATATGAGCGGAGGAGCTTAAGATTAGATAATCAACATCAATCTTCCGAGCACAGGGCGTTGAACTGACCTATAAAAAACCTGTCGAGTGTCTGGCATCAGTGATAGGTGATATTTGATGAGGAAAGATCCCACCTTGGTGTCAGGTCGGCTCTTGCTCTGAGATGGCTTCTTACGTGAAAGGAATGATGAACTGCTACCCTTTGATGGTGATCTGCCGTGGTCCTTGACGAATACTTGCAAGCCTTCATTGTTATCGCGTAAAGAATATTCGGACGAAAGGCTTGTTCTGCTGGCGTAAGCAGATTCAAGGTCATCATCACGCAGGCCATTTACTATTGACCTAATGAACCGTCAACTATTGAATGGGTGGACATAGCCATCCACATACCAGATCGTTTCGCCATTTTCCATCTCGATAAGTTCAAGCGCAGTACCTTCCGGATGACCTTCTTCATAAGAGCGTCCGAGGTCCACTGCGTCTTCAGCGGGGATATTTGTTTGTTTACTCTCACCAGTGTACATATCGTATCTGATGGTGAAAATTAGCTACGGAAAATCAGGTAAAATAATTACCCACAGAGATTCGTATGCAGAGCCTGTCTTGTCGGTTGCCCCAGAAGGGTGTAAAAGAGCCTCAGCTTGGGCAGTCATTGACGTGGGTAGAGAAGGTAGAGGAGGCCGATCAGTTGAGAATCGCTTTCCCCCAGTGGACTTTGGCGGTGGTGGAGTGGGTGCGCGGTCATGTACTGAACGACCAGAGTGAGCAGACATCGCGCTACCCGACCGGCGATGACGCTTACCCGAAGGCTTACGCGTTACCTGGTTTGGGTCGGGTGTAGATGTACGAAAGTCCGAGGGAAAGATGAGCGTTCTCCTGACAATACCTGGATTCTCAGGGATGCCTTGACGATTGTGACCTGTTTCCCCTGTTTTGCGAATAGAGAGTTTTCTCACAGTCCTATCGTCCCCTCCGCTGATGGCGTGATCATCAGTGGAATGTGATTCTGTTGGAAGAGGTGATCGGGATCGCATAGCTGAGGGAACATCTCGCGCTACGAGTCCTGCCGCAGCGTTTGACGTATTCCTTGATTGGGACCGGCCAACTGAAGCAGACCGTGCTAACAAGTCGTTCAATTCCGCCTGGTCAAGACCCAGGATGGTGCCTGCCTGAAACAATTGTGTGATCGCAGCTGAGTCAACCGCCGTTGCTGACGATGAATCAATGCCTGTCTGACCACTACCAACTGTGGGCATGAAGGTGGTAGTCGAAACAGGTGCTGATGCAGGTGTGACGGTATTCGTGGGAGAGGGACCTAGGCCTTGACCATGGTGTGACGATGTCGACGGCGAAGAAGTGGTTGGAGAAGCCCGCGAAAACCCATTACTGTTTTCAGTTTGATTATCCGGGGCACGAGGCTTCCGGAAGCGAGACATGAAGCCTCTCAGGCCGGGTGTAGCTGATGCCGGAGGGCTTGACATCGACTTTGACTTGACCAAATCGGTCGAACTTCGGTAAGCAAAGCCCTTAGTAACAGGCAATGTCGGTCTGCGATTGAGAGAAGCTGGGGGGGATGCAGTAGTGGGCTGGATGTCTAGAGGGAAAGGAGTGACCTCTTCACCACTCGGGTTGTGCGGCTTGACTCTCAGAGTATCACGGAGACGCCTCATCCTCTGGGTAAGGTTCAGCGATGGCTGTGGAGCAGTAGGAGTAGGAGACGTCTGCTGCTGAACCTGGGAGAGCGGAATAGTTTCTACACTGGTAGGTCCTGAGACTAAATAGGGAGCGGATATTTGGCTGGGGTTGATCTTCTTCCGGGTCACAGAAATGCTTGAAGCATTGGCGTCGGTAAATTTCTGACCAGAAGAAGTCTTCATCAAAGCAGCGGTAGCAGCTTCTGCTTTACGCCTCACTTCATTCACAAGGTCGCTCTGATCCATTAGCGGTCGAGGGCTTCGCATCGAAGCGGAACAAGATGGGAAGTTGTACGACGGTGCATTGGACGACGGCTGAATATCATCCTGAGTAGCTGGCGTGACCGGATCAGGAGTTGTTGCCGGTGGTACCTGGGTCTGGGATGGCTTATTGGACTGCGAGACGTTTTCTATCGGCGGGCTGGTGTCAGGTGGTAGAGGAACAGTTGCCTGCTCATCTGCAAGGCCAAGGGCGCGTGCTAAATCTCTATTGCGGCGCGTCGTAGTAGGGGATGCCTTGACCTCCACAGGATCCTCCACTTGCACTTTGATATCGGTCACTACGTTGATCGTAGGTGCGCGAGGGATGCTCCCAACGACAGAGTCTAGCAGTGCATGCGCTTTGGCAGCCTGGTCAGGTCCTGGCGAACGCCGTCCGGTGGTGGATACCTGGGCAGGAGCAGGTTGATTTGGCGGCGGGCTTGCAACCTGCGACGACGTGACCGTGAGTATGGGTAGGTAAATAAATGGTGTTAGGAAAGGGAACGAACTCGGTTATCACGACCGTTCAAAGAGTAGTTGGACTGCGATGTCGAAGGCCGCCGTCTCCGCAGCGAGTTACTCCGCTCTCGAGGTTCCGTATTGCTTTCCTTGGCACGCACAGCGCTCACCAACTTGTCTTGGATGGCCACGAAATCAGATTTGGTCAGACCTGTATACCGCCGTATGATATCCTCGAAGTCATCATCATCATCCTGCAAGCTACCCGGCGTAGAAGGGCTTAATTGGTCCAGGTCATGCCACTTGGGGTGTTGTTCTACATCGCTGAATAACTCCAGAGTTATATCTTTCTTTTGCCCAGCGGACCATGAGTGATAGCTGGACCCGGTAGACTCCAGTGAAGACCGAGATGAGTTGGCCAATGCCGAAAAGGCAACAGGCTGAGAAAGTCCCAGTGAGAAATGTGAAGATGACTTTGAATGGTGTTTTGAAGGACGAACGGGAGTATGGTTGGGGAAATCAGGGGAGCCATTCGAAGAAAATGCAGGAGAGGTAGCAGACCGAGACTGAGTGGGAGTGGGCGACCGCATAGCGCGACTCGAGACGGAGAGTGAGGACGCAAAGTCAAGAACACCCGAAAGGCTGGATGGGGAGCGATGGTCTACCGGGGCAGGACTAGTTGAACGGTTCCACGCCCCAGTATTGGCCGCTTGAGTGAAACCGGGAGAGTCGGGAGGCGCAGGTAAGCGAACTGGCCTCTTTGGAGACTTAGACCTATCCACATTAGATTGGAAATCGCTGTCCGTGCTTAGGCTGCCATTTCTACTATGGCTGGAAGTACTCCCCCGCCTGCTGTGAGTGCGATTGGTGCTAGAGGGTGTACTGGTGGGCGAGACATTCCAAGTGATGTTCGATGGAGTACCAGGCCGAGAAGACACCAGCATGGGTCGGAATGCCGAGCCTGTCAATGGAGATACGGGCCTCCTCCTGAAGGCAGATGAGGGCGCGGAAGCTTCCTGATCAGTGCTACTCGCACTCTCGCGCTGACTGTCCGAGGAGTATTGACCACCAGCGCTACGCGACAAAAACGAGCTCGCAGGAGGGGCCACAGACGGTGAAATGGGCCGCGGGGTGCTTCGAGATGCGTCGGAACCTCGCCGAAGTAAACTTGACGTAAAGGTTGTGGTGATGAGTGCTCCGTTCGCATTTGGAAGTGTGGGTGACATCGCACGTGGAGTCGCGGAATGCGCACGAGCGTCATCAGAGTCAAGTGAGGGATCGCGAGGTGTCATTGGGCGAGGCATGCCAGGGATGTATCCTGGTAAACGAGGGGTTGGGGAGACGGTACCCACACGGCCATATGAGGCTAGAGACATGTGGTGCGTCGCAGGATCGATGTTCATCTGTTTATCGGATGATATTGCAGTTCCCCCTTCATAGTCAATTGGTGATTGAAGACTACGAATCTGAGATTATGGTTAGGCCATGTAATGCATGAAAATGCCTATTCCCTACTGAAGTTCCTGACTCTGAATCACTGGTGGGAGACGCGGTGTTCGACTGTTCCACATCACCCGAGCGCGGAGCAGGGTGAGCTATTCTGGGCATAAGTATCTCATCCTCGGCCTCTTCTTCTAACTCTCGTATGGCACTCTCCAGAGTAGCTTCGACGCCTTGAACGCTGGTAGAACTGTTACTTGACGGATGCAAGCTACTCTTGTTGTGATCTCCAAGTGGCTGCAAGGAAAAATCTTCGGTAGAGGATATCAGCGAGGCGGAGCGAGCCAACGGAGTTTTCTCGTTGGGGCTCGAGGGTACAGAAGATACGGGATGACTGTCTTCGGGCGTTGCAGGTCTCAAACTCTCGGAGAAATTTAACGAGGGTTTCTCTGAGAGGCTCTGGTCAGAGTCTGATGGTGTTATGGAGGCTGCGCCACGACTGCTACCGCTTCTTTGGGACACGGAGCGGAGATAGCTGTACTCGCGAAAGCGACCGGATGCAAAGAGATTGTTACTGTACCTCTTTGTTGAACGGGAACTCGGGGAGGGAGAAGAAGTAATGGATGAAGCAGGGTATGTAGTTGAAGCTGTCGCGGTGGATATATGAGAGGTGCGCTCAGGCGTGTAGTCCGAATCCGTTCCTAGGTCAGGCGCATTAGCGCTGGCAGAGCCTCCGTCGACCTTACGGTTAGAAGTGGTATTGGAGGTAGCATTTTTGGTACGTATCCGCCCTAGCGTCCCAAGCACCATGTCCTGTTCCTCCTCTGATATCTGGTTTGGCACACCACGAGACCTCTGTTCAGCAAGCCTGGACCTGAGATCTTCTAGCGTAAGAGGATCACCAGAGGGGGATTGGAGAAAAGTGAAACGGCGAGTAAGCCTGGGTACCTGCGTTGTGAGAGAGGGTTAGGTTAAAAAGAACAAACCATGACGCACTCTGGTAGTATGAGTGATGTCCGAAAGTCAATAGCAGGCGGGAGTTCTGGCAAATGGTTGCGCTCAAATGTCGGTGGTGTGAACCGGTCGTCGTCGTCAATTGGGTTGTGCCTACTAGCGTCGGACTTTTTGCTAAGGTACAGAACGAAGTCGGGTTAAAGCGAAGAAGCCACAAATGCAACGGAATTGATGACGAGATAATACTGAAATGAGACTTGCAAGGGTACAGAGGAGGGCGGCAGCAGCTCACCGAAAACGATGCATTTGCGCTGTCAGGAAACCCTCGTTCGATAACACGAGGCCGGGATAACTTGAATTATTAGATCTAGAGGTTTTTCTTCTGGGAAATGAGCTTGCAACGTGGTGAACACGAGTTTTGAGTGTTTACGGAACGATCAGAACCGTATTCGATATGACAATAGGGCCCAAACACCCCTAAGTAAAATAAGAGTGAAATATCGAAAGAGCTTTGAATAAAGGATTGGTCGGCCTTTTGCTCATCGTCTTCAGCGACCACAACGGTACGCTCGAGTCCAAACTATTTACGTAAGTCACAATACGCTCTGATACTACCGCCTCGGAAGCAGTTGATCACATTTGATTTCGCCATTCTTTTTCATGACCTATGGGGATAACAACCTCATGCCAAACTTGATTCCTCTCTCTAACTTGACGTAGTAGATAATACAAATGCGCGGGGCTTCAGTCCAGTGCGGCCCGCAACATACCGAAATCCATTTAGTATGGTACACCCCTTTATCTTCTATGAAGCCCCGACACCACAGGAGGTACATAAAGGTAAGTCGTGCTACCACCTAAGCCTGCATTGCGTACCTGCATAATTAATTAGTAATCCTCATATTACATTTATATGCTACTTACTTCTTCGTATACTCCTTTGCAGTAGCTAAGAACTTCACTTTATCGGTCTTTAATAACTGGAGATGACGGTCAGGGGTGCCTACGATCACGTTCATAACCAAGATACTCACTGCAGCAATATCGGGTTCAAAGGGATCGTCTGAGCTCGGGTTGTTCACTTTCTCTTGTATTACCGCCAGCACTGCGAATAAATCGTGGGCTTGTCAGCCCATATCAGTATTATTGAGGTTAGTCTTACCTGTTGATAGCGTCACTGACGGCTTCCACTTGATAAGGATAGTTGAAAATCTAGCGCCGATTGAACACTTGATCTATGACGAGCTCACCTCATCTCGAAGAATGGGAACACAAATATGACCATCCTCGTTAATGCCGGGATGGTAAATCTTAGTCTGGAATGTGACCTGGAGGTGGGCCGCGGGTGAGTCCCACGTAAATAACGAAAAGGAAGTAACATGAACGAAGTCGAGACCCATGATCTCAAGCGAGATGTAACGTTCCGGGGTTCGATGTCTTATCTTCTGCCGCGGGAGAGAAGAGAGGATAACTCACGCTCGGCGCCTTGAAGGGGAAATTAATCGGGAGCTCAATCTTGAAGCGAAATGTTCCGCCCTTATATGGGCTGTCCGACTTTCAGAGGAGCACAACGGTGTGAATGAAGAGTAGAGAACGCCACAAGTAACACTTACTGAGGCTTTCATTGAACAGTTCCAAACGAGCAAGTTGTCCTCTTCTGTTTCGACCGTTATGCCCTAAAGACCGCTAGTCCGATGCTGCATTAATGATATGATACAACGCGTAACATACATCAAGGGGCTTGTTTGTGATGTCTTGAAGTTCCTATAGCATCATCCAGGGGGCGAGAGTCAAGTTCAAGGAACCCTTGTAAAGAGAGTAGGAGCACCTTTCGAATTCGCCTGTAGATGATTAAAATCGTGAATTGATGTATTCCTCAAGGCTTCATACCTAAGTGCTGTCATCTCGACTGTAGTAGTAGATGAGGAGAGTTGACTAAAACGGAAATTGGCGCCTAGAAGTAGAGAGTTCCCAATCGTGTCCTCAGTCAACCACCAAGCAACATGGTCACAGTCGTCGTAGCGGACTCAAACTTCTCAGACGGTCCAGGAGGCTCAAGACCATCTACGCCATCCTTGATTCCTCCAAAAAAAAGAAAAATCGTTTCTAATGGGCCTGAACCATCCCCCGCACCCAACGACCCAAACAATCCAAGCACAGCAGCGGCCAATGTAGCCTTACCCACTCGAAACGACTTCTTCTCTCGTCCTCGCCTTACAATATCACGCTGCCCCACCTTCCCAGATACCTCTGTAATGTACCATACCACAGAACAGCTCGCTATGAACCGCATAGGGTTCAGATACGTTCCAGCAGGCGTTTGTCCCCCTGGATCTGCCCTTCCATGCCGAACAATAGAAAGTCTGCCCACAAGCTACAGAGTTAGCTGGGAGGATCGTAGTTCATTCGTCAAGGTCACACCCGATGGTCTGGGGCTAATGGGTGAATTAGGTTTCAGAAGTGCACGGTGTAATGCACCCGTACGTGAGGGCAAGTGGTATATGGAGGTGCGCATCGAGGATGGTGGAGGAGATCGCCCCACTCATGCCCAAGAAACCAATATGCGCCAAGGAAGTCATGTCCGACTTGGCTGGGCACGACGAGAGGCACCTTTGAATGGCCCGGTTGGCTTGGATGCATATTCGTATGGATATCGTGACACCAATGGCGATAAACTTTATCTAGCGCGCCCCCGCCCGTATGGTCGTCCCTTCCGTAGTGGTGATGTCGTTGGCATGTACATATCCCTTCCACCTCGACGCAAACCCGATCCCGATGATCCTCACGACCCTGCACATATCCGACGCGAACGCATTGCTATCGAGTTCAAGGGGCAGGAATACTTCGAAAGTCTTGAATATGCTCAGAGCAAAGAAATGACTACTCTTATGGACTTCTCCAATAAGTCAAGCAATACGGCATCACTCCCATCTGTCTCTTCCAACAAGAAGACTGCATCGACAAAGAATCTCCCGGAACGAGGTGCACGCCCAAGACAAGTGCCGGAAGCTCCCGTTCTGCGCCCACTACCAACCCTACCAGACTCTTACATCGCGTTCTTCGTTAATGGCGAGTGTCAAGGAATTGCGTTCGAAGACCTGTTCGATTATCTGCCTTTGCGTACAACGCCTGCATCAAGGAAGAAGGAAAAAGATAAGAAGCGAGCACGTGAAGGGGCTCCTCGGGAACACAAAGAAAACCCATTCGATGACGGAACCCTAGGATATTACCCATTCATCTCCTTGTTCAACTATGCCCGTGTACGCTTAAACCCTGGCCCAAATTTTGACTGTCCACCTCCCCCTGACATAGACAGTGTACTCAAAGGCATTGATCATACTGCAACTCAAGAGCAGACTTGGCGTCCGATTTGCGAGCGTTATCCGGAGTATATGAGGGAGCAGTGGGATCTGGACGAACAGGAGGAAGAGCAAGCCAAACTGGAAATAGGCAAGAGGGTACAGATCGAGAAAGTTGAGGCGCAGAAGAAGGCGCAAAGGGAAAAAACCAAAAAGCAGAATGAAGCTCGGAAGAAGGCGAAGAAAAACGCAGAGCTACGAGCGTCTTCAGCTATGAGCGCTCAAGTCTCCGCAGCGGAACTTGCGGTTCCCGTTGATGACCGTCTAGGGTCGTCTGACTTTATCGCGCCGATATTACAAGTGACAGGGCATGGAGCGGATCAGTCACATTCCCCCGCACCAACAGCTGCGTCGAGTGCTGATCTCAATCACGCCTTAGAAGCAGAGAGTGGGTACAATTCCGAGGTCGTCGATGGAGATGGAGAAGAAGAGCAACACGATGAGTTTGCGGCAGACGATCATCATGACGATGATGACGATGACGAAGCATTTAGGGAAGCAGCAAGTCCTTACCGCAAATTACGGACGCAAAATAATAGTTCATCTGGCATGGACATTGACCTAGAAGATCTATTGTAACATAGGACATAGTTCGAGCACGAGGAAATAACTTAGTGATACAGTGTAGGTGAAAGATACAGGGAAACTGAAATAAGAGTTAAATTTTGGCGATCCAATTTGGGGGAGGAGTTCGGACAGCATATCTGGGACGTGAAGATGATAAAACTTTACAGTAAACGAAACAGAGACTAGAAGCTCACCCGACACTGACACCAATCCCTTTCTCCTTCTCGACACGAATGTCGAATTCCAGCTCATGTGTTTGAGGGTCGTATGAAACCGCACACCAATTCCGTCGCGCCATTATGTATTTGTTTTTGAAGCGATTAGTCCCGTCCGGTTCTTTCAAAAAAATAGGAAGCTGCAAGAAACAGAACATGAAATCACTGCAAAATCATCTTCGATTCAAGACACACCATGACTTCATCAGTCTCTACGTGATGCAACGTCCTATGGGTCTTAGTTGCCAGAGCAGATACCATGGCGACCACCCCGTTCGGTGGCCTTCGGGTAGCTTAACATGCTTTATCTTTCACAGTAGATGACAATACTACTTACGGTGTGTTGACGATTGCACCTGAAATAATGTTAATCCTGGGACTGAAAGGGGGCAAAAAAAAAACATACTTGTCACTACGTTGATCATGTACTTAAAATCAACATCAGGCGGAACATCGATCGTCCGGTTGTTCTTTCCTCCACTGCTGCGGACCAATGTCTTAAGAACTCCTACAGCTGCGCAGTGCACGTCACCAGAAAGAAACGAAATGCGCAAACGTTTCGTCTTCGCAATCACTTGCATCTGCTGAATAAACCAGTTGCGCTCTCTCTGTAAAATATCCTTGTAAGTTAAAGCTACACGAGACAGTGTTCCCGAACCTTGTGTGCCTTCGCAGTCCAGTGGTCATTCTACCCAGTCCGTCAGTTGCAGACTCCATGTTGTTAGAGGTAAAACACACCAGATCATCCAGTAACTCGGCGTCCGCGTTGAATTTGTTCACAAAATTACTGAGACCCAAGGTTCCACTGCGCCCAAGAGCAGTCAAAGGATTCAGCTTAAACTCTAGCGCAGATTCAAGGAACACCATTCGTGGATATGCAATGGGGATGCCTGTGGAATTTTATAAACACAACCGATTCTATAATCTCATCGAACATCGCACCAAGCTGCAAAATAAGATGTTTTACGTCCGGCGGCATCTCTCCGATCCGTTTAAAAACCTTGTTGTACTCAAACTCGCTGCATACTTGATCCTTTCTTCTCTCTGCACTTACATCGCATTGTGCGTTGGCGTAAGCGGATCCCAGACCGAGCAGTAAAGTGATCACTTACCGACAATCCAGCATGAGAATCCGTACTTGGGGCCCCATGTAGGACAAAAACGAATGTGATGGCAGGCCAATGTAAGGACCTTGACCCCCCAAAATGAGTGACTTGAACATGTGATTCCTGTCGTTCAACCCGTCGAGATCAGCTAGAGATATGAGATCAGCATATGATAAATTCATTGTCGTCCACAACGCACGATGGATGAAGCATTGAAAAAGCAAATAGAAGAAGTAACCGCGAGCTCCGATCCTAAAGGCATTATGAACAAAGTATTTCCGATTGATGAAAGCCACCCACTGTTTGAACACGGGAGATTGTTGAAGGTCTTCAGGGTCTGCAGGCAACAGCGTCGTGACGATGAAATAATCTATGAGGAAATTCACGTACAACTCCCAAATCCATCAATCTTGAGGACATAATTAGTCAGTATAAAAGGGATGGAGCGCAATCGCACTCACCAGATCTGCGGTGCGGGTCCATTGGTCAATAGGTCACCTTTGCATACTGCAGTAACTCACCATGGTCATCTGCGGATGCCACAAATGAGTGTCTCATCGAACACGTTCAATTCGCATGTCTTACCACACATATTCAACATTGGACTACAGAAACAGTCATTGTGAGTATCAGGGTGAGCATTTAGAATTACCTGGGCAACGTACATCGAACAATTAGCCCTTGCAAACGCCCCCCTCCGGAAGGAGCTGCAGTAGTGACTGAAGAAAAACCGGTCGATGCATGATGCAATTGCAGGAGTCAAAGGGAACTTTTTCCTAACGGATAGCTTTTCCGACAGCCAATCTTGCATCTCGGGTTCTCGAGTCAGCCTAGCAGTTAAGAAGGGTGATTATCCAGGATGACGGAGATGTACAGACACGTACGAGTCGCAATATAACTGATCACCTCCTCCCACAAGGACATGAAATGGTTGTTCGATATGTTTCTGCAGGAGATCCACCCACATAGGGTCATACCCGCTCTGAAACCCTGGTCCTCTGAAGTCGTCCTGATTCACACCAGCGCTGAAACCATTACACTAAGAAAGAAATGGGCAAAATATACAAAAAACAGGTTGTGTCGACCTTACCGAATGGACCGCCCAACGCATGTTCATATGACTTGCAGGTACGAAGAAGGACATTTGCATGCCACCATTGATACTATACTTGATGCAGATTTCCTTGCCACCTAGTTGTATCTGGATGGGGAAGCGCCAAAATGTAAAGGTGCTGTGTATGTGTCTTGTGTTAAAAACACCTTAATATTGTGACGGTCTGTCGCACTCACCCTCCATTTCCTGCGTAAACATAAATTTCCTGACCGGTTACGTGCTGGGTCTGGTCATTTTTCATGTTTACTTGTCTTTTATAGTCACCGAAGGACGCATCATTCGGGTCAGAGGACTGCGCTAACGGTCCAGCCATTGCAGTGGTGTGAGGATCCGCAGGATGCGGCCCCAGGTCGTAAATGGAATGAGAACCTTGTGATTTTGGAGGAGGTCGGCCATTCTCTTCGGGGTCCCACTGGTAGGTTAAGACCGGAAATGGCTCATAGGAAGATCCTGAATCTGCGGCTAGGAACATTATAGTTGAAATGCCTGAATTACCCGCCACGAGCCCATGTGTACACTTACTAACGATAAGAGCTGCACCTCGCCAAAGCCCATTCTCGTCAACCGTATCGTAACGCAAAAGCGGCCCGACCATAAATTGGAGGTGGGGTTCCATCCTGGCAAGCTTCTGTACTCTAGAGCGATCCACTGCATGCATCTGAGCCAAGTGAGCACTGGAATTACCAGATACTGACGGCTCCATATAACGACTAGCAGAAGCGTATGCATTATGGGCATTGTTTTTGGAGACATACGCAGGTAGGTCTGTAGAAGGCTCTGAAGGAACGAGAGATGGAGTGCTAGGAGTCGGAGGTGGAGGTAGTAAACGAAGACCACTGGTGACCCTGTTGTCTTCAGGGAGCGGTTGAACCTCTTCTACAGGCAGATACCTGCCGTTTGGTCCTCTCTGGGCTTCCAAGGAGAACCTACGCTCTTCCTGTGTTAATAGCGCCAACAAATTACTTACATAGAAACCTGAAACAAGAAGTATCACTCGCCTTATAGGCTCTGCGCTGAGCATGCCAGCCCACGATGTCCATGATATGGAAGGAGTGTAGTTAACCCACGAGTTTCAAAGGATGCGTTTAAAAACCAGCGCGGCAGTGCCAACTTGTCGCGTGCCACCACGGTTCTTTAGTCGGCCCCCAGTCCTTACTATTAGTTAACTTAGGAGTCCGTGCCTACATCTCGTGCATGCTCAAAAACCACACTATCCTAGCAACAAATTGTAAAGCTACTTCATATATAGTAAACTACAACTCCAAGAACGCCCTACGAAGTTGAATGAAGTCAATCTGATAAGAAATAAAAAAGATAGTTTTGAGGTTGTGACAACCGCTCCAGTCACCTCACCGCCGAATGACGGCTTCAGCGGGGTTTGAATTAATGCGCAACGATGCGCTAAAACCTGTCATAGTAACCCTTGTAAGCCGAGCGGAGTGTGAAATCGGCTAGAGTAACCATGTTGTGACTTCCCGTGACATTTGCGTGATGCACGAGATGTAGGCTGGTGGTAACTAATAGTACTACTTAGCTGTCATACTCGATCTTAAGACTTACATTCACTAGAGTTTCGTTCAGAGCGTCACTGATGAATACGATATTCTCAGAAATTATCTGCGATTGTCCATAACTAGATAGTGGTATGATATTCCAAATAATCCAACTATGTAGGGGGTTAGGCGGAGTGATCTAAAACTGTGGTCACCAATTTCCCATTCTGTACCACTGTCTTCAGCATCTCGGGCATGGCTTGTTCTTCAAAGACACCATCTTCCTCCCCTTCGACTGGTAAGCTGACGTTGATTGCACTGCATTTTGCTGTGGTAATCTCAACACCAAGACATTGCTTCGAGAGGTAAATCTGCCCCGAATCCGTTGAGTCGATTTGGATAGTAGGTGCCACTCCAGTGATTTGCAAGGTAAATGATGGAGACTTTGTGATGGAGACAGAAGAGACCACAGATTCGACGAGCACAGAAGTCTTTGTGCAATTGACTATCATGTTTTTGAGTAACATTATTGCCAAATCAAAACCAACACACTAACCTAAGGTAACAGCGTTAACCTTCCCCTTAATAATCACAGTTGTGTTCTTGCAACCAAAGAGGTTGACTACTTGGGTAATATCCACATTGTCGACTTCCAAAGCAGTTTCGTTTTCTTGATATTCCTAAGCGACCATTAGACGGCTCACATTATGTATGACAAAATACTTACAATAACCCATTTATTACCCTCCAGAGCGAATTTTGCAGGCTTCTTGCCCATCAAAGCCTGAGGCTTCGTTGGTTTCACAGGTTTCTTGGAAGCTATCCACAGAATCAGCAAGTTTTGATGTATACGGTTTGAAAAAACTCACTGGCCCCACTACTTGCGGGAACCACGCTTCCAGCTCGCAGCGTAGGGTTCTTGTGCGTCATCTCGCTCTTATCAACTTTACGTAGCCCCTTCGTTACTTCCGCGCCGCGGTTAAGGTCTGCGAATACTGCAGCAACCCCACCGGTGGGCGCTGATCCACTGGGAGGAGGTGGAGGTGGTGGCGGAGGTGGCGCGCCACTGACTGATTGTGAACCAGATACCTTGTACTCAGAGACTGGGATACCCTGTAACGAGTGAGTACGATGGTCTGCAACTCAATGGCAAATACTCACATGAACATTCCAAGCGAGACCGGTGGTGTGGAAGTCGATGACATAGCGCTTCATCCCTTCAAAAATTCCATTGAACGCCTGAACCCACTCTGCGTGCCTTGGGTCCCTGATAATTCGTGTTAGCTTAGACCGTTCCAACAGTGCATCTACCGCACTTGTCCTTAAAATCTTTGAGTATCCTGTTTGCATAGTACGTGGTAGCATCTTTTATGTCATTCACATATGGTGCCGGTTTAGGTTCCTGCAAGCGATCGTCATTCAAAAGGCATTTTGAACTTGTGAGATCATACCACATTGACCCATCCAACGCAAGCAGCTCCTTCGGCGATAACAGTAAGGTGATTGGACCAGTCCCGTTCTTTTCTCGCGGCATCTTTAGCGCGATTCACGGCTTCAATACCTGCTCGGAGTGGCGATAGAATTTCGACGAACGCCGTTTGACCAGGCTTCCTGCATGTTGCAGCCTGGAGAAGCACAGACCGCAGGGTAATCAGCAATTTGGCAAACATATCAACCTAAGTGACCGCGAGTCTTCAGTACAAAGAAAAGGAATACGTGCAACAAAATGACCTGCTCGTTCAGTGGAGGAGGTGCGATGGCTTTGTTGATCTCGAGGAAGGCTTTAAGCTTGCCCTCTATGATAATCTCATCGTACGCAATGACTGCACGGGGCGATTCTGATGGCGCCTCAATCACAGGTGGAGGTGGTGGTGGTGGTGGTGGTGGAACCGAGGCCGATGGGGTTTCAGCATGACCTGCACTAGTAACAGTGCTGGTACTCCGTCGCTTGGAGTGTCCTGTACCCCTGGTTTCTTCTAAGTCCTCGAAGCGAGATGCAACTGCTTCAAGCCTAATCATACGATGTCAGCTCCCATGACGCTGGCACCTACAGTGATGCACACCGCTTGATTATAGTGGCCAACGAGTGAAGCCCTTGAGCAGATGATGACATATTAACGAGGGCTATTTGTTTCCAACAATGACAAATGAGAACTTCAAAAGGCCCAAGCTACAACTTTGCGCGATAATATGCGTAAGATGGGAAGTTTAACAGGGAGCTTGTCTTGAAACGTTGAGCTAAGTGTGAACCGCTGCGCCGTGCGCAACTTCCCCACGTCGGAGTATTCCGGAGTCCGACATAGTTCAAACGGATGATTTGAATTTTCTCTTACTCTACGCTGTAATCGACTGAATGAATATTTTACTAAATGCTTGGATAGAAGCAGGCTTCACAATGTGTCCTCAAAGGTGTGGACAACACTATTGGGTTCATCACTTCTCCTGTACTTTGAGGCCGCAGTCCTTCTCTTGATCCTCTGCCCTCGCCTTCTTCTTCTTCGACTTTTTTCGTCGCTGACGTTCTCTTTCCTGCTGCTTCGCGCGTTGCAGTTCACCTTTTGATAGGCCAGGGTTGTACAGTTTATCCAGCTATAAGATAATTTCAATCGGGGTGTCAGTATTCGATGAGAATTAAAATTAAACTAGATAAGCCCATCTATGCAAGTGCGATAGGATGATTGTTCCGAAATACACGCCTTTTCAAGAATTAATCGCCTAGCAAGCATACGATTTGTTTGGAGCGAACGAGTTTCTTGGCATGCTACACGAAAACCAGTGGGTTTGTGAAGAAGTTGGACATTATTCTCGGTCTTATTGATAGACTGCCCTCCAGGACCACTGCCTTGATGATAGGTCAGCGAATACCCTATCCGAGAACGCAATTTTTACGCACCTCTAACGAACGATTCCTCAAGATCCGCCTCACGCAACTCCGGAATCTTCCGCTCTCGGTGGGCCCTCTTGAGTGCGGAGAAATTGCGCGCATTATGCTGAGCAACAGGTTCTATACTAGAGGTTAGCTTAGTGATCCATTGCGCACTTATTGACAGTGAAATGAACCTTTGCTCGCCCTTCTCTAATTTTCGCGCTCGTCTACTAGAAGGCATGGGAGGTGGGTTTTTAATACTGTCGTTTTCTCCAAGCTCAGTGTCCTTCGTGAACCGGAGGTCTATAACGCAAATCAGAGACTTCAGAATGTCGACCACAGGTCACATACCCCAAGCGTCTTGACCATCTTTAGTCTTTGTTATGCGAGCTTGCACAACGTTTCTACGTAATGTGGTTGCAAGCTCACGGGCGAACTGAATTTTCTCTTGGACCAGTGTCACGTCATTTTGTGCGAGGCTGTCCAAAAACAGTGTTTCTGAGCGCATCTTGCATCGAAATGCTGAATTAAATCCATAAGTTCTGGATTTATGATTCTCGAGTGTGTACAAACCTCTTAGTATGGGCTCATCATCTGCAGACCCGAGTGAGATAGTAGTCCACTGAAGAGAAATAATATGACATACCATGAAACGTAGTAGCTGAAGCACGAAGCAAATCACGATACGCCGAGCGCGCACTTGCTCTGAGTGCTGGCGTCACAGACATGGTATGTAATGTCAAGTTGTTGACAGGCTCAAGTTCAATGTGAAGCCATCGGCAAGTCCCGACGTCGATCAAAAATGCAGATTCCAAAAGGGGAATTAGGGCGTAAGACGCGCCCCTTTTTTGGACGCGTCGCGTCCTTACTCAATACAACGAAAACATGTCTACTCTCTAACAGCCCAATAAATCTTCCAGCGGACGAATAATCGCAAAATTGAGGTCCTAGAGGAAGCAGAGACTGTATGCGCGTACTCCAGCGCGTAGTGGGTGGATATATTTGCGATCCTTTGAGCACAACTGCGATTTTCCAAGCATCAATCTGTGCGCTCCCTTGCGGCTTAATTTTTCGGCTTTTCATGAAGCCTTCGCCTATCGTGGACACACGCCTACCAGGCAAAATGGCGAAGTAGTAGCACCCTCTGCGTGGAGTAAAATGGGGTCATTAAACGTATCTGAAATATCGACTCACGTGACTCTCGCGAATTGAGTTTGTTGACTGTTCAACGCGCCCTCGGAGTTTTAACACATCCCTCTCTCAAACCACCACCATCTTCAACACGTTTATTCCCGCCCGTTATTCCGGTACCTTCTGAGCATCACAATTAGCACAGACAGCCAGAAGAACACTCGCCACCATTTTACAATCGTTCACAGCATGTCCGTGAAGAAAGTTGCAGCTAAATCAGGGTCTAAGAAGACCAGGCCTTCTCCCACCCACCCATCTTGGGTAGATATGATCAAGGTCAGTCTATCAATATTTTACGCCTCCTGCTACCTTCTATATGCTTCGTTGGTCCGATATCGAGCATCTTTGGGTGAGGCATCCGCACCCAGGGGCTCTATAAATGGCAGGCCCCAGGGGCAGTATATGCCATCGCAGGCGACATTCATATTTCATCTCCGAATGACTCAAGGGACCTTGTATCATACATTTCACATCATAGGGTGTACTGCGAGGCACGGAACAACTCTTCTAACACTGGATATTGTTAAATAGGAGTGCATCGCTGCTTATCCTGAGGACGCCCGCTCTGGCGTTTCCCGCCCCCAGATCAAGAAGTGAGTTGATTATTCTGACGCAACCGAGAAATGTTTATAGTGTCTCAGATTCGTCGAAGAGAAATACAAGATCGCCTTTGACCCTACCCAACTGAGTCATTTGAGCAAAGCCATCGGCAGCGGCGCTGAGAAGGGAACCTTTGTCCTACCCAAGGGTAAGAAAACCGTTTCGCTGGGACTACAACCCAGCCATCATATTGATGGACATATAGGACCTTCTGGTAGGGTAAAGCTGCCTCCTAAGGCTGCAAGGGCCACCGACACCTCCGCCTCAAAGGAGGTCCGTGCACTTATCTGACTTGAGCACGTGATGTGATGATTGACATAGTGAGCAGAACAAGCCCACGAAGGCTGTGCCCAAGCCAGTTACTAAGGCGCGCCCCGCGAAGACTGCGACTACGAAGGCTACAACCACCAAGTCTGCTACTACCAAGAAGACAGCCACAAAAGCGAAGGCGGTCACGACAGGCAGATCTACCACCAAGAAACCTGCAGCTCAAACCGCCGCGAGGAGCTCGGCGACGAAATCTGCAGTTACTAAGGCAAAAAGTGCCCCTGCACCGAAAAAGACGTTGGCTGGCAAGAAATCTGTACCTGCGAAGAAAGCTACCCCCTCATCTAAACGTGGCACCGCAAAGAAGGTCAGATTACTGACTGAGTTATGAATTCCACGAGTCACTCACTTTCAAAATTCTAGGCCGTAACTGGGAGCTCACCCGCTAGAGGCAAAGTTGTGACCGCTAAGAAGCCCGCCGCAAAGAAACCTGCACCCAGGTCATCGGCCTCGACAACGAGCAGGAAGAAGGTATGCAAATAATCAAAATTTATTCTATCGTCAGGGCTTGACTTGACGGGTATCAGACAACAAAGAAATAAAGACTTCCCTAGCCGTCACCACACCCGTCTCACTTGTCATGATCTCATGGTACACTACGGTGTAGAATACAGTCAGTATCTATTCCACTTCTTTCGTACAGTTTCCTTTTTACCCGTGATTACTCTTCTCTTTTTCGTATTTGATTTGTGTTGTAATTTATTGGATCATACAACCCGTCCGCCTCTTGAGTCTCCACATCAAATCATCAATTCTGTACTACTGTGCCAGTAAGTGTAGGTCACCATATACCAGGCCGGCGTGTGTGGACCGATGTATGGTGCCTAGGTGTGGATTTGCGTACTTAGATAAGGATTGGGGGCGGTCGACGTATGTCTCAGATAGGGAGTACTTCGGCTGCCAACACATGCATGGGTCTAGGCTAACGTGCGTAAGTACCGTAGTTGCTCCCGGAGTTAGGCTCATCGGCACTGCTTATTCACGGTACGTCTAGAAGAGACTACAAACACGACTCGAACCTAATACGCACTCAATCTTACATGTGGGTTCTCCGCGCGTCGAGCCGTATTTTTTTCCGATCGTGTACACGTTCTTCTCATTCAGGACAAGAACATTCAATACGCTCGTTTTATTAGAAGGAACGACTGCACTTCCTTCTTCTATAAGTCTGCCTGGGGGAGACTTACTATAGTATGCCCGTATTAATATTGCGAAGAGAATGCTCATAGCAACTTGGCAAGCCGAAATCAAGGACCATCCACACCCCTCTACTCCAGTTCTCATCGAATGTCACACCACAGACATATTTATTTGCAGTGGGCCCACATACATCACCGCAATGTCTCAACTTGCAACGACGAGTCGCATTGACTCGCATCTCTCAGAATGATCTAACGAGGACGGTTAAGTTGGTTACATTCGGGATCACTGGGCGATATCTAGCCTGTCTATGCATCGACGGTCGGCTAGCCCCAGTGTTAAGATTTGCAGTCTGCAACCAATCAATCATTAGTCCGACCAGTCTGGCCATGAAATTGCAACTTACACCCTCAATGAGGGATGACGACCTCCGAGTGGGTCTCAGTACCGACATCACCATCGGGGAGGTTATCGAAGATGCCTTCGACAGCAGGAGCGAGAACATCGATGACGGGAGTGAGATCATCCTTGACATTATGTTGGACGTCCATTCTGATAGTGCTAGCAGCCACAGCGAGGTAAGGGCAACGAAAACATGGATGAATGTCAAAAGACGCATGGTGAAATATCAGGTTTGTGAAGTTCTCGAACTGGGTTGCACAAAATTATGGGCCCGCTATTTATGCCTCTGTTCCAGTACACAGTATGTTCCCTGCATCACCCACTGTGTTGGCTTCGCTTCTACGACAGGAACGATGAGCCTCCAATCGTTTTCTCCCTAAAACGTTCTCTGCATCCTTCGTCGCGTTTGCTGCCATACGACAGAAATGATGAACCTCCTATTGGCACGTTCCCCGCATTCTTGCTTCCATACGACAAGAATGATCGAGCCAAAACTGGCTCTACTCCAAAACAGTGTGAACTAGTGGCTGCAGGAGACAGCGGATCGCATATCTTTTCGGACACTTGGGGCGTGGCGGAGCAACCACCATGTCTGAATCCTCGGTTGTTGCTATGAAGGAACTCGCCGCGCAGTGAAAGTTCACTGTCCGCGTAAACTAATAACCGCTGAGATTGTCTTTGAGACACTGGGGTGCAGCCCTGTTAGGTGTAGGGGAGGAATGGCAGAGAGTTCTTGGATAGCTTGTAGCACTCTGCACTAGTCCTCCTTAGTGACTTCCATTTGCGTTTGTTGTGTTTCGAGGAAGATGGTCTTAGATCGGTCGCTCACACGTAGTTCAAGAGGGCAAGTCGCAAGCGAGGAGAGCTTGTGGGGTTAAATGATTGGGAACTGTCAGACCAGGAACTTGTAGTAGTCATACGCCACGCAAGGCATTATCAATTTCAAGGGCATCCATAACCACCATTCTCCAGCCGACGGGTCAAATATTGTAAGCAATTGAGTTCAGGAGCGCGTTTCTTGCTTGACGGAAACGGTGGGACTCAAGGGAATAGTGCCTGACGAATTTGATGCATACGTTCGAGCCGCATCGTACGGTTTCCCCAAAGAAGATACATCGGTTCCCGTGGATTCGAGCCTTATCATACGAGAATTCCGGAATGTTTCCTTGAATTGGTGTAACTCGGAGGATAAGACATCCTAGAGTTGAATCTCCGGATTCGAGGCGGAATTGGCTTGTGGTACAATTTTTTGATGGCAACTTTGAGAGCTTGGAAAGTACGAGACGCCATCGCTTGCTTAGAGAGGTTTGTTGAATGCCAAGACGATGGAATGACTTGGACGAGGACATCGGGATAAAATACATCGATGCTAATGCAGGGGCTGACTAGACAAATACAGGGCTCTAGCAATAAATCAGCTGGAATGATCTCACCGAAGACAATTATGTAGAAACAGGGAAAGACGTGCGCGATGCCCTCCCGGCATTCAGTAAGCTTGCGGTAGTACATCATCACTTGCGCGAAGGGTTCGGCACCGCTGTTTCCGATCTCGTATGCTATCACCAGCACAAGATGGCAACAAATGACCATTTGTCGTCGCGCCAATCTTAAAAAACAAGAGAGCAATTCACTGAATGCACACATCCACAAGCCCTCGAATAAGATATTAGCGGCACATCGTTGCAGCTTCCGAAACAAAGTGATCATCGCGGGCGGTCAGTTAATGATTTTGACAATCATCCACGAACTCGGCAATGATACGCGATAGAAGATGCTCTACGACCTCTTGGCACGGGAGTTGTTGATTATATAACGGAGCATCTGGCACCACAGAAATCCTCCAAGATCACTGTATTGCCAGACGTCCCGTTAATTGATCTAAGAACCAAATAAGATGGTGGTCAGTAAGGGTGTCAAAATTGACAGGCAACTCATCAGTAAATGGTAGTTGCACGATAACATGCAGATTCTTCTGCCTCAGTGATTAGGGAAAGATTTGAACAATGTAGAAATAGGTGATAGCGGTTCCTTGTGCTTCATTGAAAACTTGAGAGTTGGTGATTGTTGAGATTGTGCTCTAGGGCGTCGTTGACAGACAGGTTGACCTTTCAAAGTATCAGAGCGTCAGCATCGACCGTAGGAACCATATCACTCACATTCCATAGCTTGATACAGTTAACGAAAATATGATCAAATTCTGGCCTCTCTCAGGACAACTTGAGCGTGCAAGTGCAGTGATTACTCTTGTTCGCAGATATTATATAATATTATGTAAAAGCCTAATGAGTAATGACTTCGATTTAATTTAATTTATTATAGTAATATTCGTCCGTTATCTCCCAGTTCGACCTGCTGCAGTGCTGCCACACATTACAGAAGTCGCTGTGTTGTGGTACAACTTCGAGGAGGGATATGTCCAAGCAGCCAACTCGCCTACAATCGCCTTATCGTTATTCGCACCAGCACCAACCATCCCGCTCAGCTTATCCTACATTCCTCTCTTTACAAGATACCATCAAGCTGCAATTAACATGGGCATCCAGGGGTATTCTAGACGCATTTCGGTGGGATGTAGTTGTGAAGACAGCTACAAGGTACGTTATATCCGCTTCCTGTCTGTATTTGCCTTCCTACGCAGAAACCTCACAGCGACCGTGAAATTCGCTCAAACATTTTCAAGTCATTGCTACTCAATTCTATATCATTGACCTCGATATACGCATTTGACTTACTTCTGCAACCTCTCGTGCACAACCACCCAAGCTGGCTGCACCGCAATGTTGGTTGGTTCTATCGCGTCCTTTGGCTCCTCCCGGTCGTCGGAGTGTCTTACTATCTTAATGTACGTGCATGTCCGGATCTTGAAGAGTTTCTTCAGTCAAAAATGAACCATAATAATTACCGATTTTATCTCTACTCAGAGCTCCTGGTGCAACCTTATCGCGAAACGATCTTTTGTCCTTCAGCACGGGAACCGCGCCTCACATCAGCAACCAGTTACTTACAGCGGCATGCTGACCATGCTCGCAACGTCCGCATACCGTGCCGTCATGATTATCACCTCTGTGATTGTGTCATTTGCATTGGGTTCAATCCCATTTGCCGGATCTTGGATCGGCTTTGCATTCATGTGCTGGGTTAATGCGTCAGTATATCAGGTGCAGATTGATTCTCGGCACGTCTAACCCCTTTTTGTCTGGTTCAGATACTATTGCTTCGAGTAAGACGCCGTCCCTCAGATATGACCACCCCACTGAAGCATGGGAACCTCAGGTTTGTATGGGTGGCGCGTAGCTCATCCTTGGCCCAGAGAGTGCGTCATCTAGAAGAACGGTGGGCGTACTATTTCGCATTTGGTTTTCCGTCCGCCGCGGTCTGCACTTGGGGAAGTGGACTCGCGAATGCTACCCTTTTTGCACTCATGTTCCCTGCGGTACATTTCATTTCTTCTTTCTTATGTAAAGTTCTGCAGTTGATTTATTCATGTCTAGTTCATCATCATGGCCATGCGCGCGCGACCCGTCCCACAGGACCCTTACAATCCTGCTCCGTCCATGGAGTCTACCGACACCGTGCGCTTTCCTTCGCCGCTCGTTCCGATTAGGATGCCAGTGTTTGCGATCGTTATCTGGCTAAATGATCTCATCGTCAGAGTGTTGAGCATTAGTGGCGGCGCGGGTGCTCGACATCAGAGAACGCCAAGCGAAACTTCCGAACAGGCAGAAGAAGGTGTAGGTGGTGCATTGAAGAACATCAGTCGTACAGGGCCAGTGAGAAGGTATTCCCCAGCGGTTCAAGGCAAGAGGCTTGGAGACAAGTTACCGAGTAATGGAAAGGCACCTGCTGCTGAGAGGCGAAAGAGAGATTGATGGATTTTTCAAAGCGCGTCCATGATGACGGTAATTGGATCTCATACTTGCATACCATTGGCTAATACCACACGCAACTTTCACGATTCAATGTTTCTATACCACTTTGACAATAATGATCATATCACCCAGAAGTCATGGGGCATAGTCACTTGTACACAAGAGTACTGGTCATTTACCCAAAGCCTGCCCATTCGACGGAGAAATAGGATACAACCTTCGTTTCGTCATTCCATTCACATAGCAAATGGGCTTTCTTTGTCCCAGTGCCAAGACGGCCATGTGCGACAATTTCCATTGGGCGGAGAGCGGCACCTGGAGCCTCGACGACCGATGCGACAAAGTGCGAATGATAACGGAGAGGGTCACCTGAGAAGATAGAATACAGAAAAATGTAGGTTAGCACTGATTTATTGCTTGTCAACAAATATGACTACGCTTTCCAGGGACAGGCGTAGGTGGTGGAACGCGGGGGTCGTAAACAGGAAGGAAAACATACCAGGGTAGACAAGGTACTCGCCGCCAAATTTTATGCCCACTCCCATGTAAAGTCCTTGTTCCCATAAGCTGCGAAAGACGCCGCATCGTGCGCGCTCTTGTAGGGTCGAAGGATACGCCCATATGCCAGCTTCGATATTTGAGTACAGGTGGGAGTGTGGCGTGTACCACTCCAACCTAGATGAGGACGCGGGGACATGGACAGTGTACGGTGCAGATGGCATTACCACAGCGCTGTCTGAGGGTTTGACGGCAAGCTGTAAGGGATTTTCAGACATGGGAGGAGGAGATGGGCTATCTTCTGTAGGGACGTTGGGAATGGAATCAAATTTTACGCGTTCGCGACGTTCTTCTCGTTCTTTGCGCTTGCGCTGGGCACTTTCAGACATGGCGCGATTAGCATTCGAAGCTTCGATAGATTCTTTCTCCTCCGTGAGAGCTATTTGTTGCCTCGCATCGCTGAGGCGCTCTTCTTGCCATAGTTTCAGGAGCGACAGAGGTGGGGTGTTGTGAGCGCTTGGATCGTCCACCAATACGGCGATTCCTATGTAGACACATGGATCGCGGATGGGATGGGGTGCATAATTGTAAAGATAACTAACCATTTTCGACGAGAAGAACAACTTCCTCTGGCATCAACTGGAGAGGTAATCCTAAGAATACATTCTGGGATGACAGGTGTGGAAGAGTCCCAGTAAGGATGCCACATATACGGTGATGTGACCGCAGGGTGTTGATATCTACTCGTACAGGATTAAAAGTGGCGATCAGATGCGCTGATGATCTTACCGTCAACGTCCCACACGTAGGCTTTGAAATTTGAGACTCGAAGTAATATAGGGTCGGTCATTTCTGCGGTCGACACGGGACCAAGCTGGTCACAAGGCTTTCATCAAGTACTTTATGGGTTTACAAATTGTCAAGAAAATACTATAATAATATTAGGGTCTGCCTAAAACTACGACCACATGACCCCCCTGCGGGATGCCGCATCGATTTTATAGATAAATGGGTTTAACCCTTACTCTTATATACTACAGATACCCTACCACGCCGCCCGTACAGCAATCGGGCGAACAACTCAAGCAGTAGGTGCACTGGTGAACGTTTGAACGTTGACTGTCTTTGATCATCCATCAAATATCATTAGACGAGCCTGTCAAACGGGGAAATATGGCTGCCACTACACAAGATGTTATCATGCTCGTAGGGGATTCCATCACCGAGGGTGGATGGGCACAAGGAGGCTTCGCACAGCTACTTGCAGGTGCGCAGATTACAAGCACCTGGGTGGAATTAGACTCTAAGACTGCGATGTATAGAGAGATACGTCCGGAAGCTCGATGTCCTCAACCGCGGTTTTGGGGGTTATCAAACGGATTGGGCAATTCCAGTCTGTGAACAGGTGAAACACTACCTTTCGGGGAGATAATAAAGTGTTCATATTCGTAACAGATCTTTGCCAAGCAACATGAGCAGAAACACGTCCCGAAGGTTAAGTTACTCACAATATGGTTTGGTGCCAACGATGCTGCGCCCCCCTCATTCCCACAACACGTCCCGAAAGACAGGTACAAGGAGAATCTAAGCCATCTTATTCAGATGGTGAAATCGCCGAACTCAGCATACTATTCCCCCGAAACTCGCATAATCTTGATTACCCCACCACCAGTAAATACGAAGCAATGGGATAGGACCGACAGTCCGCGTGTGTTTGAAACTACGAAGGCATATGCGGAGGCTGTTAAGGAAGTAGGCGAGAAAGAGAGTGTGCCCGTAGCGGACGTCTGGACATTGTTATTCGATGGTGCCGGTAGACGTGAAGAGGCATTAGAAAAATACCTGTGGGACGGACTACATCTGAACAGCGATGGTTACAGCGTACGTGTAAACTGGTTTCTGATCTGGAATGCTTGCTCACCTTCATCAAAGATTGTATTCCAGGCCATCGTCGACACTGTAGAACGCGTGTATCCCGAACTGAGTCC
>Ga0153975_1000044_pt1 | contig 36722 bp, 40 predicted proteins | sample TSGA059MetaG_FD_104694 | JGI IMG/M metagenome (GOLD analysis project Ga0153975, IMG submission 104694) | Attine ant fungus gardens microbial communities from Georgia, USA - TSGA059 MetaG | ecosystem: Host-associated > Fungi > Mycelium > Unclassified | place: USA: Georgia, Yuchi Wildlife... | reverse complement strand
GAATTCTACATATATTTGATTCGGAACAGCTGGATAACCAGCATTAACATCTATTTAATGAGTCTACAAAGTTGAAATTTTAAAATCGACATTGTAGAGCCTTCCCGAGAGAAAACATTGTATGACTGTCCCAAAAATGAATGATTTTTCGACACTAAAATCAAGATCCACCCAGATCCCATAAGCCTATCATCATGGGAACTTCAACTTATACAAAATACACCATTCCTCACCTACTTCAGGTATTTCTGTATAGATAGAACAACACTGCAGTGTGCTATTCATGATTCATGGGTGCAGCGTGACAGTCAGGCCAAATCAGGGAATCACACGGCTTTGTTGAGTCTCCGCTTTGTTTTACATTCGGAGCTGCCCGCGGAACTCATTCGCTCTGTGTCAAAATCACGTGACTGACTCGTTCTATGGGGTCATGCCCCATCTTGACTCACAAGTTGAAGTTGCGCGCTTGCAACCCTGCAATGACACAATAATTTGCTCCGTACGCTGTACCGTATAATTCTTCTGGAATGGATACCCTTCCACACCATGATTTTCAGCTCGACGCAATTACTCACCTGATGTAGTACTTCTTGTTGCAGCAACTTGACTGATTCAAGGAAGACGGCCGCCTTCATCTGAACCATGCACATTATTCAGTACTTGCCCATCAACTTTAACTGCGGGCCCCGAAATTTAGTGATCCCAACAGATCCTGCCCATGATAATTGTCTGTTTGACAAAGCTTGGGAAGAAGAAATGGTGCGTACTAGGCTAGTAAACTTGCGCACACTCTATAGTAATTGAAATCATATGCCCATAAAAAATGATCAGAGCCAAGCTCGCTGCTATGGCTATAAATGAAAACACTGTGCAAGCGGCTGCCAGCATGCACGAAACTTATTTGTAGTGGTGCGGGAAGGTGTCAGGATGATATTAATGCCCCCTCGGGAACAACTAAAGTCACCGGCATTCGCTTCGGTACCGAACGACGAACAATTCATTCGGAGGATATGTCTATTGGGAGTTGACGAAGTCCACCTCATGAACCCCTGGGGCAAATCCTTTCGCAAGGTTTTCGAGGAGGTTGGATGGATGTGCACGAGGATCTCAAAGCACGTTCTAATTATTGGTGCGACAGTTACATTACAAGAAGGGTCAGCAACGACACGGGTGCGCATGCTGCTTCATTTTCAAGATCGGCAATCTCACATAATCCGACGCTCAAATACGAAGGACGGCATTCACGTTCTCTTCCGAACAATGAAGACTGGCATTAACTCGGTGAACTTCCATGATCTTGACTGGATTTGCCCGGGCGCCACAAATTTTATCGTCCGTTTAGTCAATTCTGAATTAAAGTCTATTTGAGGAAGCTTAGAGAGCTGGAAGACTGTCCGCCGGCCATCCTCGCAAAACGAATCAGGATGTTTAATGCACTCAATTGGAAGTCTTATAACGACGATACATTTAGGCTGTGGCACGAGGATCCCGACATTTAAATCATCACTGCAATATTTGCTGTTGGGATGGATGCACCGGACTTTGACGATGTGGTTGGTTTTTTGCCTCCGACTTGAAAGTATGCTTGTCTAGGATCTGGAACCAAGATTACGACCACGCCGGTAAAGCAGACCCTAATAGAGAATGGACGACTTCCTTCCTTCAATAGGGTCTGACTACAGGAGACTTATCCTGTAATGGCACACGTGAACCAGCCCTGGAAAAATCCTCCCTCGCATCCCATAACCCCGGGAGTATCGCTCATGCAGCTTCCTTGTAAGTAGACTTCTACTCGTGACTTACTACGCCGATGTGTCTGAGATCCCGCAGACGTGGTTTATAATGATAAAATAATATGTCTGTGGGAAGGCCGACTCTCCGACCTCCCTCCGTTCAGTAATCTAGCTGTAATGCTTACCGCAGTGGCTGAGTTTCTGGGCCTTGCGACTCTTGGCTTATTCAATCATGATGCGTGACGGTGCGCTTGCATATACCTCACTCAGCCCCACGGTCGACGTGGGATACGCGACATACCTCGGCAACCAGACATACCCAAATACGGTGACATATCTTGGGATACCATATGCCGAGCCCCCTGTGGGCAACCTGCGCTTCCGTACAACTGTCCCTCTGAATACCACACGTGTGGGAGAAGAGGCAGCCAGTGGCAGCGGGCGGGCAGTGGTCAATGCAACCTATTACCCTAACTTTTGTATTCAAGGCACCACAGGTGGTATGTATGATTGCCGTCCTCGGAACTTATCTGTCTCCTGACTCTTTAATATAGCGCAGCTGGGGATGCGGGAGGAGTGGCAGGATCAGAGGATTGCTTGAAAGTGAATATCTACGCGCCATATGGCGCAAAAGAAGGCAATAGCTGTGCGTGTTCGATCCCGGTATCCTTCAAATTCTCACTATTTGTAATGCGCTCCATGTAGTGCCTGTGCTGTTCTATATTCATGGCGGAGGTACTTTTTCCGGACGATCGTCCTTTGTTTTGCTTATTTTCATATGCAATAGGTTATGTATATGGAAATCCACGCAACTGGCCGTTCGATGGTTGGATTGAACAAAGCCCGAACGTCATCATCGTGTTCGTCTACTATCGCCTTGGTTTTTTCGGCTTTTTGGCAACACAAGAATTTTCCGACCCCACATATGGGGACTTCAATGCGGGGTTCTCGGATCAGATCCAAGCACTCGAATCATACATTGGCAAATTTGGCGGCGATCCAACCAAAGTGACCATCAACGGACAGAGTGCTGGTGCGAGCCCTATGATTGCCGACGAGCGCGCACAGCTTTTTTCAGGCGCTATCACACAGCGTATACAGGACGCACCCACTCCTAACCAACAGCATGTATTTAAGCGCCTATCCGTAACACCAGAATTAGCGCTCAACTTACGCGCGCCAATAGCCCCTGTTCCAATTCTATGCCTCACACGCAGGGTGCGGAACTGGCTCAATAATACAGAAAATGACGTGCCTTCGTGATGCAAACATCAGCGCGCTTGCTCGGGCGCAGGATGCTGTAGCCGAGGGAAGATTGTGAGCGTTCCGCCTTTTGCGAAGCACCCATCTCGGTAGCTGATGTTGGTGGTAGTTCAGGGTTATACAATGGATTCCACCCTGTCTTAGATGGTATGCTGATTACAGGGCACCCGATGAGCAAGTTTCTCAGGGGCGAATTTGCGCTTGTTCCGCTTATAGTTGGGTGTGTTGATGTACCGTGACGAGTCATAGCGGTACTGCGCTCACGCCATTTATAGCGCGACCTCCAATGAAACTCTTTCTGACGGGGCGAATATCTCTCTGACCCTTAAGGATTTCTTCCCAGGGCTGACAAACACAGTCATTCAAGAGTTCGTGTGGCTATACCCAGCAGACGAATTTCATTCTTCAGCAATTTCGGGTAGCCACCGGGGAACCTGAGACAATCTGCGGTGTAAGCACACACTAATGGTAGCCCGACTTGAGTCATGCTGACAATGCCCGAATCGGCTTTGGACACGTCAGCGCCAGGCTATGGGCGGCCCTGCCTCACTATCTTCTAACACTTGGACATATCGGTACAACACACCCACCCAACGATCGGTGGCGAGATTGTCGCACACTCTGCGGAGAACTGGATGATGTTTGATGGCAGTAACACAGGATGGGCGTATAACAAGCAGCGAAAACACGACCTCATGAAGATGAATTTTTAGTTTCAGTGGCTCTACAACGTTTACGCCACAGACACCTGTTGAACTCGCGTTTGCTTCCGAACTCATTGCTTACTGGCTTTCCTTGGTGCGCGCTGGAAATACAAACACTTACAAGTTGGACATGTCTCCGATATGGGAGCAATATTATGATACCAATCCAGTCCGCATGGTTCTGATGCAGGACTCGCAAAACCTGACTGGCGTCAGCGATAGCTATATGGAGAGACGGCCTGATGCAGAGACAGTCAGATCTTCACTTGCAATTAGCCATGTAGATTACTTTGTGAAAATTAGGCGGGACCGTAGTGACTCATTTAATTGTTCTCCTAATGTGGTGAAGCCCAAAATTGTACAGTTACATTGTCCATTGTTTGTGCGAACCTGCCACAAATAAATATATGAATTGCCAACGAAGTGCCTCCAGTGTATCATACAACACAGGAAAGTGATAGTGATGATCAATGCAGGAGAGCGGTACAAGTCGATAATCGGGGATAAAAGTACGAGTGATTGGAGATATTTAAGGTAACAATTAACCCCTGTGCCGTGTATGAATCAGATGTCTATCCAGGGTTTCAAATTGTGCATAGCATACAAATAATAGTGTAGGAGCTGGGAGTAGGAGAACCGATTTGGTAAAACATGTGGCCAAGGCATGGCGTGAAGAATCACTGCGGAGAACGAGCTGTGACTCCGGGCGGTAAACGAGGCCATGATACAAGCAGCATTCCGTCACTCATAGCCGCGGAAATCGTACTCATCTGGAGAAAAAATAGGGTAAGGGAACATTCATGAAGCCGCGGATCTTGAAACTCACCATAGTCCCTGAAGGAACATCCAGTGTACGACGAAATTTTCCATACTTGATCTCCCTCACAGGATAGGTTGCAGATGCGGACTGGTTGGAGGGTACTTTTGCAACGCGTTCGCCTGAGATAGCGACAAGGTTGTCGCGCTCTAGGATGACCCGTACATCGTCTGCTTTCATGCCAGGAAGTTCAAGCGTGGCGGTTATACGCGAGGACGACGGATCGTCACATATCTCCACCCTGACACGATGTTAGCAAGAAGGTATTTGAGCCATAAATAATGCCTTACCTGGGTTTGAATATCACATCGTCTTGATGTTGCCCTTGCATTCTTCGCAACCTTTGCTCTTGAAGCAGACGAGTGACATATCTCCTTGCCAAGGCACGATCCAAGGCTTGGAACTGTTCTTCAGTATTCCGGGAGTGAGACAGCTTGTGATCGCGATGGGTAGAAGTGGTAACGGTCATGAAGCGATGGATTTGTTGTTACCTAGGTAAGTTTTTGCACGCGACTTTATATCTTGACCTTGCCGCAAATTGCCGAAAGGAGCGATCGGCGCTGATTAGTTGTCGACTCAGTGCCGTCGGCCTTCGGAATTTCGGGGGAAGGCTGTGCTCTCGGGGAGTAATGTATATACTGTGCAAAACACAAGAATGCACAGCATAATACTATGGCTGGGTTCTGCTGAGTTAGCAGTTGGCAGTACTCCCTCACACAGCATCATGAGAGGAGCTCGGTCTCGATGTCATGGTTCCGAGTGGAAGAGACCAACTGAAGATTTCGATTGTGAATCACCATGATTCGATGGAATAGCTCAGAAGGTTCGGGATTGAGCTCACAGAAAAAATAGAGATCCGGCCAGATGGTCACTGAAGTGTTGGAGTCAGGACTCGGGATCTGACAAAGTGAATAGTGGACTAAGTCAGACCCAGTCAGAGTCGACTTGTCAGCTCGTCCGCATGTCACGGGGCATGTCGGCCGTGACAAGTCGTCACCACGTTTCCCACAAATTACGTGACTATTATCCCGGCGGGAGTGTTGAACTTGACAAACCCTTCAGGACGCCTTGTTTTACCTCGATATTGTTATTCGTTTTCGAAATGAGTAAGGTCGTCTTCGGTAGGTGCAACTGCTCTTGTATTGCTTTTATTAACTAGTCTTTGCAGTCGGAAACGTACCCTACAACATGGGGGAGGCGAGTTACAATTGTCTTTAATTTGAAACTACCCCGACAGAACCTTTTGTACAGGAGCAGCTCATTGAAGTCTTCAAGTCTGTCGGTCAAGTCGTGGGCTTCAGGTCAATCTAAATCCTCTACTTAGCTTGCACATCAACTCATGTTAGTGCTTTTTTTAGACTGGTCTTTGACAGAGAGACAGGGAAACCTAGAGGTTATGGCTTCTGTGAATTTGCTGGTACATCCAATTCATTTCTTCCTTTCATACACCTTGATGCATGTCTGATCTGACTTCAAAACGAACTCTTTTCCGCAATTGTGTCTATCAACGCGCGTGTCTCATTCGGTTCACCGTGTTATTTTGTGTCCCACCACCCCGGTGTTCACCCTGTCAAACATGTATTTTCGCGTTGTGTTCTCAAGACCATGAAACCGCTGCATCTGCTGTTCGCAATCTCAACAATGCCGATGTCGGTGGCCGCCCTTTACGGATTGATCTCGCCGACTCCGACCCTTTCCTCGAAGGCAAGACCACTGTGCGAGGCGAACTACTGGATGGGAGTGATCCAAGAGGCCGTTGGCGTGATCATCGTGAGCAGCATGACCGCGATCGCGACCGTGATCGCTATGATAACCCCCGTGATCACCCAAAACCTCAAGAGCCAAATGCTTTCTTGTCAACTTTACCCCCCGGTGTGCCCATCTCTCCTGGGTCGACTGCATTAGATACAATCAGTCAGACACTTGCAACTATGAGCCCAGCTCAATTAGTCGAAGTGCTTGCTCAGATGAAGGTGTGCTGCGGTTCTTGGCACTGGCAAGTGACACAGTATTAATCATGCGTGCGCGAATTCGCTCGTGTAGGCTTTCGTCATCACCCACCCGGATCAAGCGAGGGCACTGCTTGTTGCGCATCCGCAGTATGCTTATGCTTTGTTCCAAGCATTACTGCTCAACAAAATAGTAGACCAGAGCGTTCTTCAGGTGTGTGTTTTTTAATTTCGGCATGGAGTGACCGCCGAGCGAAACGGTAATTATACAGCGTATGCTTCAAGCAACTGCGAGTAGCGGTGCTCCCCCCGCAACAATCTCTCAACCTCCGCACCACGGGATGACGTACCAGCAGCCTCCACCTATGCACCAGCCTCAGCCGCATATGCCTCCGTCAATGTCCGCCCCTCCCCCCGCATCAACGGCTCCACCGAGCATGTACCCGCACCAACAGCCCCCGCCCCCATCGCACATGTCGGCTCCACCGCAGCAGCAGTCATGGTATAGGCCACCACAACACCCAGTCCCCCCGCCCCACTCAGCCACAATGCCCGACCTGAATATCGATCCGGCGCAAAGGGTCCGTCCTGATCTTCCTTACTTAATCTAGACAATGGAACCTCATGTGCCTGATTTTACAGCAAATGCTAATGCAGGTCCTCAGCTTAACTCCAGACCAGATTAATGGCTTGCCGCCTTCTGAGCGAGAGGCGATCCAGAACTTGGTGTGTCTGGACTCGCGTCTTCCTTTTTTCTCACTCATGCGGACTCTGTTTAAAGCGGAATCAATTTTTGGGAAGTATCTCAGTGTAGTTGCTGGACTCTGGACTATTCTGGAGCCGCCGGGAGCGCACCAGGTTGAGTACATATGTGTTCTAAAAAAAGCTACCTACCGTCCATGCCGCGCCACCAGATTCTATCTCTATCCGTGATGATAGCCGATCCTTTCGCAGCCATCAGTACCAAATTACCGTGCCATCCAAATTTACTACTTCTAAGTACAAGTCTACTATTACGCCAACTTGTTCTCAATGCTCCGTGACTTCTTTAGCGCTACGAGCTTCTGCTCGATCTCTGAAAGAGGCGCCATCTGACCCTTGGATTTAGTGCCTACGTCATCCCGGTTTCTAACATTAACCGAACGGCTATCAAGCTCTTCTTGCCCAACAACTGAATTGCACGTGAATATGCTATGTCTGGCAATGCAATACGGATATCTCACCGAGGATGAAGTTGTACTGCGCAATCTCGCCATTGCGGATCTTCTTCGGAAGAGTATCCGCTCCGTTGTCGACGTCTGCGAAAAGGCCCATATCAGTGAGACGCGTCGCTATCTCTTGAGCATATTCTTTCTATAGAAGGATAGACTTCGGCATCAGATCGCTACGTTCTATTCTATCAAGATAGACGCACATATGGCACAGCAACAGGGATAACAAGAACTTGACGAGGAGAAAGCCAAAAAGGCCTTCATTTCCATGAGCGTTAGAAAACACGACCGGAGAGATGAACTCACCATTTCCCACCAAAGTGCTCCGTGATGATCGCGATGAAACGTTCTAAGCTCCCTAAGATTGCACGGTGAATCATGACAGGCCGTGAAGGAGGCTTGTCAGGGTTCGTCATCTCATCCGCAGACCGGTACTTCAAGTCAAAGCGCTGGGGAAGTTGAAAATCGAGCTGTATAGTCGCACACTGGAACGACCGGCGGAGAGCGTCACGAATGGTGATGTCTATCTTGGGGCCGTAGAATGCTCCATCGCCAGGATTGACTTGCCATTTCCCCGGGTAGTGCTTGTCGAGCGCTTTGGTAAGTTGCTAGGCATCCGAGGTGGTAAGTGTGCCGTTCATGGCGCGAAATGAAAGAGAAACATACCTCTTCCGCAGCATTCCAAGTCTCGACAGTGCCAAGGTAGTTGTCGGGACGAGTAGATAGCTCAAGATGGAATTCAAAGCCGAAGAGGCCGTAGATGTGCTGCATGAAATCAAATAGCAATCCGATCTCATCTTCGATCTGCGAAGGCATGCAGAATACGTGCGTGTCATCCTGCACGAACCGCCTAACACGAGTGAGACCAGTGAGGGCGCCAGATGCTTCATTTCGGTGTATGATACCGAATTCTGCCATGCGAATTGGGAGTTCCTTGTAACTCCGGTCCCGCGAGTCAAAGATGAGGCAATGACCCGGGCAATTCATGGGTTTCAATGCCCACTTCTCTTTCTCCACATCAAGACCGAACATGTCGTCCTTGTAGTTTTGCAAGTGACCAGAGATCTCCCATAGCTTCGAGTTGTACATATTAGGAGAAATGACTGACAGAAGGCTCAGCACCAGACATGGCTGGGATTATCTGTGAACTCACCTTCTTGGTATCCACGTTTCCAGTACTCGGACTGTCCTGACGTCAGTCATACTTACAACAACATTTCAGTTTTAACGCACCCTCATCAACTCCAACAGAGTGTTATAGATTCGGGTACCATGAGGGAGGAAGAAGCAACTTCCAGGACTGAGGTCATTGAAGAAGAACAGTTCTTGTTCCCGACCAATCTTGCGGTGGTCCCGCTTCGCGGCCTCGGCCAAAAATGCTTTATACTCGGTTAATTGCTTTTTATCGGGGAAGGAGATACCATAGATGCGTTGCAGTGAGTCGTTGTTTGCATCACCCAGGAAATATGATGCAGAGTTCTACGATTAGGTCAGGGCAAAAGAAATCAAGCGAATTGCGGATGATACCTACCTTGGTGACCATGAATGCCTTGATCTTACCAGTGTGTGGTATATGAGGACCGACACAGAGATCTACCATTGGTCCACAACGATAGACAGTGGTGGAGGTACCATCTGGGATCTTGGTCTCGATCAAGTACTTTTTGTATCTGTTGTACTACGCGATGTAAGACGGATGCACACAGTGAAAATGAAGAACGTACCTCGAACATCTTCAATAGATCCTCTTTCGAGACTACAAGACGCTCGAACTTCTGCTTGTCTTTGACAGCGCTTTCTGAAATCTTCTCCAGAGCGGGGTAATCTGCAGTGGTAACAGCTCTGCTATAAGTTAATACCTGACTGGTCGTTGTACTAGCCACAACGGATTACCTGTCCTCGATCGCCATCTCGTAGAAGAAACCATCATCGGTTGGGGGACCAATGCATAGATGGCAACCATAATGCCGCTCAGCGGCTTCACCCAAAACATGCGCTGAAGAATGCCAGAAAACCTTTTTGCCTGCAATCACAGATCATAAGATGCAAAAGCAGTAAACATCCCCATGCATACCTTCTGGGTGCTCGAAGTCTAATAATTCTAGTTTGCAAGAAGCCTCCAATGGACGATCCAAGTCCCAGAGATCACCGTCGACCTTCACGAAAATCATGTCACAATGTGAATATCAAGAACCAGAGTCACGAACTTTAGCAATCACGACCCGCTCGGAGAGACTCTTCGATAATTCTTTCGCAACATCCATAGGACTAGTCTCCCAACTAGTACCCTTCCGCTCCGAACCATCAGGCATGGTGATAACGATGCCTTCTCGTGGTTGGGCTAAAACCGTGATCAGAATGGGTGATCTTGAGACGCACGACGACGCGCATACCTTTCACAAACTCATTATATTTCGTCTGGAGCTCTTCGAATAGCTTGATACGATGATCGAAAAAGGCTGGCGGTGGTTGAAGCTACTCTTGGTCAGTCAAAAAGCTGAATTAACGTGTAAGATCACTGACTTCAAGTGGATATTGAGATGCTGCTGCTGCCGCCTTGTCCTTCTTCTCTTTTGGTTTCTTGGCGTCTCCAGCATGTGGTCCCTGGAGGGCGGGTTGTGAAGAAGACGCGACTGGAGTTGCCATGACTGTCGAATAAGCGCAGAGGAATGTGAGTTTTGGCCTGTAGATGGAAGAGATATATGTACAGCGGGCTAAAGATGGGACAGCCCGAGTCAGCGATCTGAGCATCCGAGTCAAAGTCTGTTTTTGGTTACGATCGACTATAAGAAGTTTCCAAGTCGCGCGTCGCTTTCTTCGAGTCACCCTTCCTGAGAATTTTTTTCGTAACTTGCACCTGAAATTATTTGAAAGCAATAGACTACAGGTAACTAGTTGAAGCAAGTAAACCAAAAAAAAAAAAGACAGATACACAAGCATTAATCGGCGCCTCCAACCCTCCACACTTTGATCACCCCCGCTCGGTCGGCACTCACAATGCCACCTCGAAATGGGGAATCGATGCAAGCCAAACACATCACGATATCCTGGTGTGACTTGAGAAGGTTCTGTTGGTTGTGGGTGATCATAGACATCCTTTGTGGAGGTCGATTGCTCTGACTGGCTGAGCTGGACGAATGTACCCATGTCTCAACATTACTGACGTATGGCGAATCATCTGAGGCCCGCACAGAGCTTGAAGCCATAGTGAGTAAATCATCTTTTGTGAAAACATGTAGTTCTCACCTGTAAGATGGCTTATCATGTTCTGATTCTGGGCCAGCCACAACAGACGTTCGTTCTAGTTTGCTGAGATCCCACAGTCTGATCCTTCTATCTTCTGAACCCGTAACCATAAACCCCCTAGAATTGCGGCTCGACGTGGGGGCATCAGTCGACAAATCCACAATTTCCGACCTATGCACGCCGGAATGGCCAAAATCGACTCCAGTTACTATTGCGCGAATATCATGCGAGGGTGCTGGAAGCGCTTCATCACGCTGGGTAATTTGAGAAGATCCTCCATTTCTGGTCGCAATGGCAGGCCCACCCGGGTATCTAGCATTGACAAGTGCCGCGATCGCACCAGCTGGGCTCTGCTGGGCATCCCCTGCTGACTGCCCCGCAGGTTCGGGAACAAATTCCATCGGCGTAGACGTGGTTCTTGTCATGTAGCTCTCCACCAAAACACCGTTTTTAATGTCCCAAACCTCAATGAGGGTTGTAGGTGAAGACTCCAAACCACCCTTCCAGCTCTCGACGGCAACCATTACCCAAGTCCCTTTCCCCTTGGTGGGATGGATAACGCATTGGTTCACTATTGCAGATTTTCCAAAGGAAATCTTGCCTACTTGCCAGCTCTTGAGAAGCAAGCCAAAGCGTCGGTCCCAGAGTGAGAGTACACCCATAGAAGTGCCCACGAGAATCCATGTGCGTTTGCGGTCCAAGCACATACAAGTGATGGGTCCAAAATGACGTGGGTTTTGCATATGCTGCAAGACTCGCATAGTCCGCAGGTCCAGAATGGTGATGGCAGAGTGCGTTGTTGCAAAGACAAGATTTGAGGCGACATCTAATCAAATGACGTTTCACCAGGCAGATCGAAATGATATGAACCAATGCCTTACCTGAGTTGTAGTGAACCATGCATGTGATGTATTCGCCGGGCGAGCCCACTCGATATTCTCGAATGGTTTGAAGCTTTCCATACTTCGGCAAAGACCCGCTCTGATTGACGTGCACCCTGACAACATGTAAGCTTCCATCCTCTGCTGCACTGGCAAAGCAATGCACGCCCTCTAGCATGCATATAGACTTCACACGCGCGTGATGCTGGGTATATGTATGACGGGGCTTGCTCGTCACACTCCGTTCCAGCCGTGCTGTATCCCATACTTTGACAGACATGTCATCCGAGCATGAAACAAAGAACGCGTGATCAGGAGATACAGCCAGCCCAGTGACGCAGTCGCTGTGGGATTGAAGGTGAGCAATGAGGGTGGCTTCTGTTCGTCGGTTATTGCTATCGCGGGTAATAAAGCTTTGTCTGGTGGTATTGCGTCGACGAACAGGTCCTTCGTGCACCTTTGGACCAAAGTCATGCTGCAGCTCGCGGTTGCTGTCTGAGTAGATATTCTCGAGCAAATTGTTGATGCCAGGTTCCGGCCCATCTACAGACCATGTGAGATGGAGGTACTATGATAGCTTTTGACGCACCATATGTCGAGATAGGGAACATGGATGTCATACGCGGTCTGTTGATACCTTTCGCAGTTCCGGTCATTGACATCGGTGACGATCTTCCCGATCGTTCTGGAGAACCTTCTTGACGCATCTTAGATGGCGCCTCCAGTAGACCTACCGCATTTGCATTGGATGAGCCAATCGCAGGGGCAGCTTTCTGCCCGTCTGTGCTTCCGATATGAAGCCTGTGCACGGTCCGGAGAGTAGATGAATTGGTAGTAGATACCACCGAATCTGTCGGGCTACTCGGGCGATCGTGTATAGGTGTGTGTGCAGGAAGTGCAAGGGTTGCCGGCTGTGTATTTGAAGGTGGGATGGAGGGCGATTGCACTGCCTGGCGTTCACGAGCAGCAGCGGCGAGGTTAAGCGATGACGAAGAGCCATTGATAGTAGCCAATCTCCGCTTGAGGTCTTCCAGTGCAGAATTGGTTGCTCCATGGTCGACACTGGAAGCCCTGCTCATGCGTGGCGTACCGAAGTGCCTTGGGACGTCAAACGGCCTGCGTGAGTAGGACGGCAAGCGAGAAGTTCTGGGAGTCGAATCAGACGTGGAGGACTTTGACTTGAGAAAGACCGTCTGAGGGACAACAGATAACTTTTGGAGTTCGACATCCCCCACCGTACGAAGATTCTTTTCTAATTCCGGTTCAGTTCTTGGTCTGGACGGGAAACTATGACGCCATCGATCATAAGCCGAAAAGCCCACTACAGTATAAGACAAACCAACCTTGAAGCATTGTTGGCAAGCTTAAGGATGTAGTCTCGCATGGCCATGAGCTTTGTCTCATCAGCAGGCGTCATACCAAGATTCTGCAATTTCAGTAACTGCACTTCATCCCTTTGGCGCATATTAGCCTCACTGTGGATCTAGACAGAGGCACTTACTCTTCTGACTTATTGCGACCAATACCACCCGTGCCTCCCGCCTTTCGCATCGAAACTATGCTCTCCCTTGGCGATTCCACCTTTGATGCTGGTCGACGCTGTCCTCTCCAAAAGGTCGTCTTCTCTGCCCTCATTGCCCATTGCACAGCGCCATCAAAAACGGGGCGTGGTAACTGAGGCAATGAGTAGCGATCCTAGAACAGTGAAAATTCGGGGGCTTACAGGGGGCTTCATTGCAGACAATAAGCTCTGTTCTTCAATCTGCTTCACGTCAGAACGCAAAAGATGACGCAACGACGGATACAGGATACACCACACGTCGCTTTGAGGTAGGCATTTCGCTGCAGCCGCAATAAAGGAAGCTGCACCTGGCGTTGCATAGGTTATGAGTCACATGCTGGTCAGAAGACGCACAAACCGTACCTTGCCGTATCCAAATATTGGGATGATAGAAAAACGCGAGGGTAGCGCTCATCAACTCCCAAATGCGCATCTTCTGGAAAAGACCCAATTCGCAAAGGCTAGTGAGAGCAGTAAGTACCCGCGCTACCACACTTTCTTCCACATCTGGGACCAGAGGTATCAGAAAAAACATATCCAACCATAAGGCCATCAAATTTACCAGAAAGTGCCTGTACCATCAGCGGCAAAATGTATTCATCCAGGCTCCTGCCTCCAGCACACGCGGCGACATCGACAATGCTCTCAAAAAACGCATGTCGCAAGAGCCAGTCTCGATCATTCAAGTACGTGATCATATGGCTCAAGACAACATCGTTCGTTCTTTGGCCGCCCAGAAATACACAGAGTGCATTAATGTTGTGTAGCACCGCTCGCTTGACAACGGGAGAGGGGTCCATGAGAAGCGTTGACAATTGTTCCTGGATGGAGAGGAGGAGGTCTTGTTTCATGACGTCGTAGGACACCTATCATCAATATCAGAGGTGGAGCAAAGTGAAGGGTTGGTTTGACTTGCCTCCAAGTGCATTTCCTCATACTCTTGTCTGTCACCATTGATCCCGGGAGAAACACCGTGTGCCTTAAGGGCCTGCCCCATCTCGAGGTAGCGGTCTGCAGTCTGAGCGAGGGGAGCAATGCACTGCGCATACATTGCCCGGACAGAGACCTCTGGATCTTGTACAAGATAACGCACATTCGGGATAATATACTCTGGCAAAATTGACGCATTTGAGGGAGTGATGACATTCACTTGAGTTAGCTACAGAAAGAATCTACTCGTGAGCACGGCAGGGTTCGAAACGTTAACATAAGGAGTACGCACAATTTGAACCAGCGTCCTCACTGCTGCTGCTCTTACTATTGCAGCTTCGTCACGCAACAGCTCGACGATGTATGGCACAGCCCGATCAAGCTTTGCCTCATCAGTCAGCCGGACTGATAGGGCGAGCAATACATCTAGAGCACGGAGGCGAGACGAAGGGAGAAGGCAATTACGGATATTGGCGAGAACCAATGACAGAAGTATGAGCGCGGGACCATCTTCAGCTGGTGTTGGATGTCGATTTGAGGAATAGGATGGGATATACAAGGAGACCGGAAAGATATCCTGTGCGACCCATATAAGATGGCCAGCGCGGCGATAATTATGCATTATGAAATATACCTGAAGAGGTTTGGATGGTCCAACAACATTGCTTGCAAATTCAACCTTCACATCCATCACAGTCTTCTCAATGTTTGTGTCCTCAGTGAGGTATGGATCCACGTTATCATAGTCCTCCCAAATTCGCTCCAATCTGTGGTCGCTGTCACTAGGAAGTACACTGTCGTTTCCGTTTCCGCTAGTGCTTGTGGCCACTGTCTCCTTACTTGGCATCTTCATTGTTGTAGTGGGAGTGGCTGCTGAGAAATGGGTGGAGGGAGGGGCATTTGACATGGAATGTGATGACGAGGGAAAAGGGAACGTAGAAGGGCGCTCGCCAACAGAAGCCACGTACTCGTGCAAGAATGAATAAAAACACTCGGGCAACACGGTCCCTCGTGCATTTGCCAGGAGCGTGGCAAAGCTTGGTCGGGCAGCAGCGTCCAATGAAATCATCTGTCTGATCATTGACTAGGTCATAGAAGACATGTGAGCTTTCAAAGAAAACTAGCATTAAATTGTCACTCACTCGTATACCTTCGTCACCTATTGCCAAAAGTTGAGCTTCCACGCTGTATTCTCCCTCACGATACTTAAACAACTGGCTGAGCGAGAAAAGAGATGCACCCTCGAGAAACACTTCCGCGATCACACAGCCTGCACTGAAGACGTCCATCGCCTCTGTCACGGCGGGCTCCTTCCTCTCGCTTTCTTCATCTGTCCACGCTTTCCTCGTCTCTCTCTCCGCCTTGTAGAATCTTTCCGGGGCAACGTAACAAATCCGCCGCCCACTGGTGTCAAAGAAGAACGAGAAATCTGACGGATCATCCAGGGGTAGGCGCGTAGGTTTCAATGACCCGGCAAAGTCAGTCACATAAATCCAATTTGACGAGGTAACTAGGATGTTTGTCGACTTGATATCGCCATGAGGAGTCTTGTGGAGGTGTGCTTGAGAAAGCGCGGTGAGAAGTTGATACGCAATCCATTTCTTCTCGACAGCAGAGAGGAAGGGACGAGTACTGGGTTAATGAGTACAACAATCAAGACATGCGTTGTTGTCAACCCACCTTATACGATCATACAAGTTACTTGCAGCCCATTGACGGATGAGATATCCCGCTTTCTCCGTCTCAAAGAATGTTTGGTAGGTGTAAATATTAGGAATGTCCAGTAGAGCTTCCCTGTCCGCTGCTCAAATTCAGTGGGGCGAACAGCATGCTTTGAAACCACATACCTCTTAGCTTTCTTTGGTAGGACCGAAGACTGATTTCAGGGTCATGCTTAATGAATATCTTGACAACCAGGTATCCGTTTCGGTGTCTGCATTTGACTGTCTTGAGAAAACGCGCCTGGTTAAGTCTACGAAATTAAGAGTGGAAGCGCATGAGGGCGGTGTAACAAGCTCACCCCTTGTCATAAACAATATCCCCTCCCAACTCGGTGACAAATGAATCCAATGCTCCGCTTGTCCTCGTAAGCGTGGAGCCCGACTGCACATTCCCCATCTTGTCCTAGGCAATCTTCTGCAGCCTCAAAGGTATTCTCGGCCCGGAACAATTCGTACTGTGGATGTTTCCAGATATCCACCAGGTTGTCGAAGAATCCAAGTAATCCACACTGGAGTCTCACGCGAGAATTGAATTGTACTGAATAGTGTCGGTTGCGACAAACTGAAAGCGGTAGCCTTAAGAGTAGGACCACTCCGCTTCGACAACAGAGAGCTTGAGTATATGGTCAAGTGAAGTGCGTGTCCGACTGCTCAACGCTCAGCAAGAAGCCTTCCGGATTCCGATAAGTCTTCCTTTCACACCACTGCCAGCACAACATCAAAGCTGCATCCTCCCAAAATTCAGGTCCGTCCCGAGTCCATCTCCCTATAACCATGTCAACTGCAAGAGTACGTTCAGTTTTCAACTACAAATCGTGTGGCAGTCTGTGACTACTACATCATACTATAGTACAGAGCCTGACAGCCGTAAGTACTAGTAGTAAAGTAACAGGCCAGAAGTTGTTTTCAATCACCAGCGCACCTGTGCATTGGAACTAACAGCACTTAGTACGCGACTGTTATGAATCTTATGGTGCTGGTAAAGCTTCATGCCGAGGACCTTCTTTTAGATCCTCTACCATGTCCATGGTTATGTTAACAGATGGCCCGGGCTGTGTTTCGACAGGCTGGCTGGCATCTTTCGTTCGTTCCCTCTCCCTTTTCAACTGCTCATCGAAATTATCTTCATCAAGAGAACCTTGGCAACAACTTCCACAGCATCCTTGACCGCCACAGCACCCTTCGCAGCATCTAGCGCCAAATGCATCTGTGTTCAAACAACCAGCCGCTCAGTTCAAAGATCCACATGAAATATAGAGGACGAACTTGTATTGCACCAAGTTTGTAGAGCACCCGTTAATGCGGTGCCTGCGTTAACAGTGATGATGTTGATCAACAAATGTACTTAGATCGGTGGAACAAGTTTTTGCCTACAGCAGCCACCACATAAAATGGCCAAACATTCCGCGTCTGACATGACTGGTAGTGTGAAAGAGGTAGATCTTAGCGTGTTCAAGGAACGTTCAAAGGTTCAAACTTCGATCGAATGCCCGTATATATAGGAGATTTGTTGGCTTTAAGGCTTTCATAGCCGAATTACCACACGACGTTGCAGGCCAAACTTGTTACAGCGCTCCTGATACCAGGAAGAATGTAGCCTCCGTGTTGTGTGAGATTTAGAATCCCGCTAGTAGTGTGTATGGTTAGTACCTCCGTAAAAGCCCCGGCTACGGCTACGGAGGCCGCGCGGCCCGGATCATCACCATGACTTGCGGCAGTCAGAGATTATCATGATTCATGACTACATAGTACTACATTCGGCACCAGGTCCAGCTGCAGGGATACGTTTGGATCATTATAGGAAGCAGCCTTACTAGTTTTGTTTTCACAATGACTTCCACTGGTGGCTCAGAGCGCTCAGAGGCAACTTGGTTGTTTGCTCAAACATTCACATCATCTTTCCAAACGTCTTGTTCTGGTAAAGCCTTTCTTTTTTACACCCTATTCTACTGACACTAGTCCATAGAGCTTTCATCTCGTCTCCAAGCTGCAAATACAGAGTCTGTGCACTCCATCGCCGGAGAATTACAGGCACTCAACAAGCGTTTGGTTGAAGCCACGGGCAGGCTTCCAAGCTATGATCAAAGACAATGTGAACTGGTCCGTAGCTGCACCTGATATTGATTTCTGACTTAACGGAATCGAAAAGCAACTGACAGCATTAGACAAGTCACTCGATGAATTACGCTCATCGACAGCAGGGAAAACGAAATTCGCTTTTAAGCGGAAGGTTAAGATGCCATCATCACCATCTACCGAGACCAACACACCTGCCTCTATTATTACCCCCACGATCACTGAAAGAACAACACCTATAATTTCCAGAACGATAACTAATCGATCCGACTGTTATCTCTCTAGATCATGCCTTTCCGACATCACTTCATTCACAGACCAAATAGAAGTGTCTATCACAAATGTCTCTAGAAGCATTTTAGATCTTCTTCCCAGCAAGGACAAATCAACCTTGTCTACTAATATCATTTCCCTCTCGGCGCTTCACATCAGTGACATACAGGATTCGATTCTCATTCTCGGGCACGTGGATGGAAGCATCATGCTGCACAAGTTGACAAATTGCGTCGTCGTTGCTGGATGTCACCAGGTAGAAATATATTTATGTGCATGTTACATGGTTTATAACTCTACTGTGCTCACAACTCGCAGTTCAGGATGCATGATTCTACGGCCGTAGATGCCTACCTTGATATCACATCAAGTCCGATCATCGAGAACTGCGACCATGTGAGATTCGGAGCATACCCGATAGAATTGAAGGTTCATTCTTTCTCATACATTTAATCGTCTAAAATGCCAAACGTTACCACAGGAAGCCACTATTCAGGAACGTTTGGTCATCAATGACCATGCCAACCTTCCTTTCTTACCACAGGACTTCTCGCACATACGCGCCACGCCATCACCTAATTGGAGGGCGCTGGAGAGAGACGAATTAGTGCATGACTGGCCCATTTCAGAGACTCATTCCAGTCTCCAACTCGAAAAGGCACTACCTCGTTCAAAAATATGATGGTGATCGATTGCTACTCTCATGGGCAAACAAATAACGAAACTGCAGGCATTGTCAAGTCTGCATCGTATATGCATTCTCCGGATTAACAACACATGTATTAGCATCACGTTGGATTGCAATGGAGAGACATATTACGTGCTTACATAGGTTTCAATTTTCATGCTGATCGCAAACGCGCATCTGATCGTCCCTTCACCGGGCTATCTCTCCGAACTATACGTGCGTCGTAAATCGCTTCAGATTCACCTGTGGCGACCTAGTGGAACTGATGGCTCGGAAAAGCAAACTTGTTCGCTGGATAGCCGCACAAACTCTTGAATCTCGGCGTCCGCTAACGATGGGAAATACGCTTTCAGCCCCAAACGAGCTAGTGGTTTCAGCATGTGAAAGGGTTTCGTTGGAGGTCGACGTGTGCATGATGCATTAGTGGTAAGTTAGCAACGAACACCGACATACCCAACAATGAGCGGAACGTGGGTGAACTCCCCACGCTGGAACAATCCTGTTGGGTACCCCTTGAAAAGTACACCATCCAGGACGGAATGAAATGAGTTGTACAACCCAGAACTGGGGTATTCGGTAAGGTATGGAATGTCCTGTTGAGAATAAATGGCACACAATTTGCCCTTGTCCTGAGCCCGTGCGAGGGCGCTTATACTTGCATTACGGAGGCAAGACATGTGCTCGACCATTGAACCCAGTCCGCATCCTGCATACGATGCGTAGAATTGGAACAGGGGATGATACATGGACATCAGATATAACGCGTAGTCGAAGGCAGCTTACGGACCTGCTATTCCTCGGGAGTAGGTAAGGGCGTTCTGAAGGCGCTCTGAGCTATGTATAGCTCCAGAGAACAGCCGTTCGCCCTCATTCGCAACTATGTGCAGCTCTACGGAACTGCCACCGATCATAGAGTCGACGAACTCGGGAGTGGCGAGGAAGCCGAAAGAGCTGAGGCGATAATAGACGAATACGATAATCCCGTTTGAGCTCTGATGGATCCAAGCATCGAATAGCCAATTTCTTGGATTTCCATGGTAATAACCTTCTCGATATATCATTGTGAGAGCTCTCAAATAAACATCTTACAGACAACGTACCTCCGCCATGTATATATATCAGCACTGGTACTGATTGAATATATATAACGGACCGAAACTCTTATGTGCAAAGATCACTTCCCTAGCACAATGAGGTACGTGGATGTTAACAGAGTTGTGTTCAGAGGAACAGTCGCACGGAAGCGCAAGTCGACAATAGGAGAATATAGCATTCCTATGTATAACATAGTGTTTGAGTTTGAGGAGGTACTGCGTGTACGCTGCGTATCCCACGTCAATGACAGAATTTGGAGAATAGGCCGTCCTCCCTCGATCAGCACTGCAGTTTCAAGGTACTGCCGTACAGACCAAGGAGCTAGAGAGACGCACATCAGATACTGGCGATCATAAACGCAACGGAAAACTCTGGGTATATCTGCTGAGTGAATGCTCAGTATCAGCCAATGTAAACTCAAGTAATATGACGGCAGTAAGGCGCTATGATGGACGGTCCCGACTCTGCATGGGCTGTGACCATCTTCGGAGGGAATGAAGATTTGAGGCAAAAGAAATGATGTTCAGATTTGAATAACATCGTCTTACAGTAATGATACAATTTGAGATGTAAATGTAACGAAACTGCACATGCCGCAATCAGCGTCCGTATCTGTTGCATTCATAGGTTAGTTATATTGGCCGGGAAAAGAAATCAAAAACGCACTTCTGGAGCTCCCATTCACGGTTATCAAGTGGGCATACATTACGCGTCTTGAGCCAGCGTGAGATACAGTGGAAATGGAAGGCGTGCTACGAAAGGAGCGGTGGCGTTTGGTTCTCTGGTTACCGAAGCAGATATATACTCACGTTGCATATACCCCAAGCAGCATTGCATTCGTCTGTAGATGCTGATACTTGGTTTGCTTGACAGTCGATGCCTACATGACGGCGTGCTTTGAGTGAGAATGTGACAAGATGTAGATGAATAGACGCACAGAGATCCATGATATGATTTCTACAGATAGCGCAGTTGTCGACGACGATGTCTAGGGATACTATTAAGGACTCGGATCGCTTTCTGGAATAGAAAGCATACCCCATGCCCAAAGCGATACTGCATTCCACTGAGAGATTACTTATCAGTGACAGGACCAACAGTACAAGACGATGAATACCTTCTTCACTTCGAATCGTTGTTTATCCTTTTTGGAAGGCGCAGGAGTATCGACGTCCATGTCTGCCATTCTCAAATTTTCTTATGGGTAGTCTACAACTGAGAGAACTTGAGCGAGACGCTCCTCGCTGTGTTCCGTCACGGTCACGTGACAGATAAACTAATTAATTCATCCCTGTTGGCACCAACCTCAGTACAAGCTTCAAGTTGCTCTCCATCGGCGTAGGCTCAGATCACTTTCGAATCCGGCGAGCAAGCTAAGTGATTCGCTCTCGTCAATGTTTTTGCACACAAGTGGGTCATATCGAGATCTGATTATGTGTCAGTGCGTGATTTTCGCGTGTTTCCCATCATCTTCTGGGAGACTGGGACCTTTGTAAACAGTATGTACATCCAACACCACATAGTTTAGTGTTGATGACTTGGGAACAGCAGCATCTATGCCTTGTTTGACGACTGGGATGTTGAGTATTAGGAAATATACACTAGTGGTATAGTTCTTGTAGTCTAGGCACATTATGTGTGATAGCATCTGCTTGGGAACAACATGCCACAATAAAAACTTCACGGCGTTCCTCCCTACAAGTTACAGACTACCCGAACGGTGCAATCACTCGATTACACACCACTCCCCGTTGAAATATGTACACGCCCGTGAAATACAACCGAAGCCATGACTGTTCCTTCGTCTGGGCCGGCCACCAGCTTAGCGTGATATTCTCGAATGCCAAGGATGAGACGTGGTCCTAGTACAGACATCTGCACCACTCCGACAATCAGCAAAATACCTTCATAAGTCTCGACTCCTGTAGAATTTGAGTCCTATAGCAACATGAGAGTTTTACCAGGTGTCAGTGGGATTTGCTTACTGCGATCTTTGGAGAGAGATAGCCAAGGTGGAGGCAAGTAACAATCATAAATCTACCAAGCGCGGGACATCAGCGGAGAAGATCTTGGATCCAAATCAAGTTACCAGCTCACGGTGCAAAGTAAAATGCGTGACTTTTCATTAGCATTGTGAAACAGTCCTCGACGGCAGTCCATCCTGTTGATGGTCGTTGCAGTTCACGGAAATGCTTTACAGCGATCCAGATTGCCAGGAATAGTGCAAGGACCTCCCACAATGTGCCTAATATCCAAGTTACAGCAACCAGGACAAGATTGACGGGCTGAGAACCGCACAGATGGCTGCCGGAGAGGATGAACTCCTCTGGTATTTGTCCCATAAGCCTGATCCGCTAAAGCGAAATCAAAACTTACCTCCAATATAAGATTCATGTTCAGTTATCACAAAGATCACTCCGCAAGTAATCTGAATGGTCAGGAAGATTGCAATGAGAAATATGAGCATCTTGCTGGATTGCTGGTACATGGCATGCAACCGAATGATCATGATGACTTGTGCAATATTTTAGTCGAGGGTTAAGGTACTGCAGCAGAGTAGCTCACCGCCAACCAGGAAATTTACGACGACAGATGCGGTATTGTCTACGCTTTCAAGAATCGTGCCTGAAAAACATTGTTAGTAACGAGCCCCGGAGGATCTAATGCTTCAAACAAACTCACACCTGTCTCAGTCGTCATGTAAATCACCAAGCTGGTAAAGAATAACGCTCACCCCTAAGTAGGGCACTGTGAGCTGGAAAGGAAAGGCAGACATTGACTCGGAATACTCACTAAATCCGTCAACGAGATTGACGGGAGGATTGCTGGATGCCGCGGGTCAGAGCTTGAAGCAACGAACGCAATAGAAGCCATACCAAGCATGTAGACCCTAATTTTGAGACATATCAGCACATGCTAACTTCAACGTGTTGCCCTCAGAAACGTACAGAGAATATAGCATTCCTAGGTAGCGTGCCTGGAATATTTGAAGTCAGCCCGACTTAGGTGAAGGGCTTATAACTTGTGCTACGTACACCGACATATAGAACCGTCATGAGGGACCAGCGTTGCCTCTGACGAGAATTAATTGTATATCCCGTGATCCTGGTATGGGATTCTACTCACCCAGATCAGTTCAATCTGTATACTCATTCCTAGTGAGGTGGCAACTCCTGCAATGACACCAACCTAGCTACATACCTCTTGTCCGATTGTCAAGGCTGGAGAATACGATCTTGACATTAATAATTCACTCGACAAGTATTATCTTGCTCACCCCAATCATATGTCACTGCAGTGAAGGATGCAACTGTGGAATTACATAGTGAGACATCGCAGTTACGGCGTTACCACCCGACTTGCTCTCCACTCACCAAAAAAATAGCTGAAAAAACGAGAGGAGTTGATGATTGGCCACCAACTAGGATCATCCGAGATAACGGTCATATTGAAGGGACTGATGTTAGTAAGCGGTAAACTTGATAGACGTGTGATAGTAGCGTTCGACCTAGATAATGCTCACTGAAACTGAGAAGCTAACAGCCTACACACGCGGTCTGGTGTGATAAATATTCATGTTAAGCGCCTGCGCCACGATATGATAGAGTTATCAGTTATGTATTAGCACTGGATTGCTATCAACCCTATAGAAGTAGAGGGTGAGGGCATTTCACACGCAACTAGTCTAAGTCGCACCGCACATGCAGTTCCTGTGTGACACTAGCAGTTCGGGGAACTGGTTCCAAAATCGCGGCATCAGAATTTAGTTCAGGGTTTCTATTTAGTCGCTGGACGCAGTTGATCATCATTTTCATTATGAAGCAGTACGTTTGATGCACCTGGATGTCGAAATCAATGGCGTAAACGGTCACTCTTGAAGTACTGATGAGGTAAACAGCGGTTCCTATTCTGTGCCAAATGACAAATGGTATCTTCTTTGTACTCTTCTCGCGAGACTTTAATTGTCCGTGAGCTTGCTAGTGGCACATACCTCAGCTACTTCGAAGTCTGAATAGTCTAACAGGGGAAGGTCGTATTGCGAATTCTAGAATGCAACATCTGCTGCCAGTGATAACGTTGAGATCAGCAGGTAGGAAACACATACGTCTCTCTTTCGCTGGTGTGTAGTCGCACTCATGGGAATTTCATTCTATCATCACTGTTTCCCCTCTGCTTGGTTGAGATATAAGGTATCTGGAGTTTCTGCAGTTGTAGTAGATGCGAACATGAGTATAGGTGCAGGAAAAACGCAAGAGTTACATTGGACTGGTGCAGGATGTGCGTCTTTCCTGCAGTAACGCGAAAGCAGAACCGTGCAGGTAGTACATCTCAGGCCTCAAGGCCATATCGACATCCTTGAGACGAGCAAGAATGAAAGCAAATGTCATGTTTTATGTCAGTATAACCGCACGTGATGAAACGCGTACGCGACTGTGCCTGCCCTGAATGTTTGGTTGTACTCGATTGTTGAAGGCTTGCTTTTGTGCTTTCCAGAGTCCAAATTTCTAATGCTGTACTGACATTTGGACAGTGACAACGACGACGACGATGTCGAGCTTTGACCCGCGCTCGCCAGGGACGTATTCGTCTTTCACCAACGATAAAACACAATACACGTATGACTCTGATTCTGGTCAGCGGCGTGCTTGCTTATCTTCTCAACCCCGCATTGACCTGAATGTCACTCAGACACTCCTCTCGCATCTACAGACTCATCCGCATCTTCAGGCCTCCTCCGACGCGTTGCCTTCAGTCCTGTTCCTCCCGGCCCTGACGACAGCTTCGAACGCGGTCGTGACGACAGTTTCGCAGAACATGCAGAAGTCGAAGCGGCCCTTACTGAACTTGACATTGATGCAGAGATCAGCGCCACACAGGATGCTGTCTCTCAATGGTCCTCTTCCAGGCCGTCTCACACGTCCTTCACCACATCTACTCCGTACACCGGTTCAGGATCTTACTCTGGCACTTCCACTTCGTACTTACCGGACACCGCGACGGCAACGGGAACTTACTTCACACGCGACCCTCGCGTCCTTAGTACAATCTCAGAACGTACCGAGAACCCCAGCCGACCAACGTCATTTGCCCAGAACCGCCTTTCTGCACACCGTCTAAGCACACACTCCCAGGGACACACACGCGGTGCCACAGATATACCCTCAACTGGTCGCCGTGCTGGTGACCTTATTGCATTCTTTGAGGACCGTGCAAGTACTCCCAACAAAGAAAAGGAGAGAACTACCAGCCCGTTCTTGCCCCCGAGCCAGAGCACGCCTCATCTAGGGAGTACTACCGGTTACTCTTCGACTGGATACGGCTATACCACAGGGTTCACTTCGACTGGATATGGATATACCACAGGCACAGGAGGCTATACTACCACAGGCTATACCACCTCTCGCCCCTCCTCTCCAACTAAAAGCAGGTCTTCCGATTCACGCTCCACAGTCTCCACTTCTTCACGTGGAGGTGGGAGTGACTTGAGCTTGTCGAGTTTGTTAAGTCCCCCAGTGCGTGGGTTTAACACCACCACGGGCACATTCAGTAGCAGCGTAACAGCGACAGCGACCCCACCCGGGAGGACACAGCTGAGCCCCAGTGATTTTGCGAATACGTTTTCCAGTGCGTTTAGGGGTGCGTGTATTCATGTCTCTTCTCCCATTCACCACTTCTTGTGTCCGTGCTGACGCTCCTCTTTTCCTGCAGGGAGACAGGAAGACATCACGCCCACGCGCCAGACCCAAACTGCTCTGCGTCGTAATCCCGCTCCTCAGAACAACACTAATACAAGCCCGAGGAGTCCTTTGACGAGTGTACGGAACATAGTAGCGGCATGGAAGGAACGCACGCCAGGGATAGGTAAGGCGAAGAGTGAGAGCAGTGAAGGTGGGAGTGAGCTGTCTCCGCCTGTGGTACCGAAGGTGTGTAATTTTGCACATTGACTTGTACACATGCTGAGGGGCATAGACGGAGGGTTTGTTCTCTCTTCGCCGACGCGCTTCGCGTCAAAGGCCGCGGGGACAACCGCCGGTGACACCTGATAAGAATGCCGGGAATGGCAATGGAAGCCATGGCAGTAACAGGGAAAACGACGGGAACGGAGGGAACCTGAGCAGTGGGATGAGGAGGAGAGTGAGCTCTGCGAGCAGCCTCATACCCCCACCTTTTGAATTGACGGATCTGGGGACGAGAGAGAATCGGGAGGTGAGGGTGTTCTGTCATTGGATCAGAGTTCGTAACTAACTATATCCAACACGTAGCCCATGCGCATCGGCACCCTCTGGTATCTCAATGTTCACTCTCCAACGCCATACCAATGGGAAAAATGCTCTGCATTGCTCTACCCGCACGTGCTTATCCTTTCTTGGAATGCTCCTGGGGGTGGTCGTGGTGTAGTGAGCTTAGATCTCCTCAATTGTACTGAAGTGAGGAGTACCCCTGGCTTCACGCACCCTGGAGCAAGGGGCGATGTCGGAGGCGTGAGTGCGGCGGCGCAGGTATGTGCTCTGATATCGTGATGAGGTGATGAATGCTGATGTGGGATGATGATAGGCGACTGAGGATGGCGTGAGCCTCGTGGAAGTACTATGTCCGTTCCAGTTGTTGTATGCTGATGGTGTTGAACGACTTGCTGCGGAGAGTGCGAGGGAGAGGGTGAGGTGGGTGAGTGCGATTTGGTGAGTTGTTCGCGCTACGCATCAGTCTGGAAAGTTCTGACGGTCGGCCTACACCACCTCTTTTCACGACTACACTATATTATACTCAGGGAAGCCCTGGACCGCTCCCTGACGCTCCCCAATCGCTCCGAATCTGGTTCGCCCACAGGCAGCATACGTACCATTCGTTCTATAACATCTTCCACATCTACCGCCAGCGGGAGTGGGAGCAGGAGCACTGTGTTCGTCCCCCCGTTGCATACGATCCCAAGTGTGTCAGATTTGGGGAGTAGCTCCCCTAACTTGACCGGGAGTCATGCACACATGAGGACCACAGATGATACGTCGTACCTTTACCCCTCTGACCCGCGCATCATCGCACCTTCCCGTTCTTCATCTTTGCGCCGCACATCTTCCCTTACAGACCTCGATGAAGAGTTCGCTAGTGCCGTGTCTCGTGCTCGTTCTGCCAAGCCTGGTCTAGGTTTTGGATTGAGCTTGGTCAATGATGCCTTGAGTCCGAAGGCTAGTGGCATATTGGGAGTGGGTGAGGGAAGCCCTGTGACAGTAAGCAGTGGCCCGAGATTGTGGAACGATGTTCGTGTCACCCCGCCTCCCAGTGGGAGGGTGAAGAGTCGCGCGCTTAGTGTCAGTGAAGCGGAGTTCTTCAGCGCTGGCTCGCGCACGTCTAGCGCGCCCGGCTCTCGGCCTGACTCCGACTTTTTCTCGGTGGACAGCTCCAGGACACGCAGTGGGAATGGAAGCAGTGGTCAGACGACCACCGGCTTAGTGACAGACGAGACAGCATTTGAGTTCACGAGCGGCGGGTCGAACACGCAGATTGTGCCGAGCACGCTGAGCTATCGACGCACGGAGAGTAATTCCTACCTTGGAGATTCGCATGATGGGAGCGGGAGCTACACGCAGTATACATCGAGCGAAGAGCGTTCGCGGACGCCGTTCTCATCGACTGACACCCGGTCCAGAACACCGTACTCTTACTCCTCCAGTGGGTACACGAGCAGCACACCATACACGTATACCAGCGACAGTTACACCCCCACGACCACGCCATCGTTATCGCGCAGCGCTGGGGTGCGCAGACGGCGGTATGGTGCATACTCCACGAGCGAGGAACCGTCTGATAGGGAGAACTCTGGAACGACGAGGTCGACTTTGAGTGGCTGGACAAGGAGCCGGACACCCACGACGACAACTGAAGGGTTTTTGGCCGTGGAGGAGAGGGAGAGCAGTGGGAGCGAGGGGTACAACACGGCCCATGCCTCACCGAGCCCGAGTAGTACGGCGTCGTTCAAGAGTCTTCCAACCATCCCGAGCGAGTCGGACTATCAGACGTTGGAGACGTGCAAGACGTGCGTGAGCACAGAGTTCGTGACGGCGGAGCGGTGTGCCAGCGACGTGGAGACGGAGTATGTCACAGCGGAGAAGTGCAAAACCGAGACGGAGACGGATTATTGGACGGCGGAGCTGTGCAAGAGTGACAGAGATGAGACGCAATATGAGACGGCGAGCGTGTGTCGCACGATCCCGAGCGAGGAGGGGTTGAATACACCGAAGTCGGGATTGGTTGTGGAGCTCCCGCCTGCTGAGGAGCCCATTGCCCTTCCGGAGGAGCCTGTTGTCATTGCCCTTCCCGAGGAACCTGTTGTCATTGCCCTTCCCGAGGAACCTGTTGTCATTGCCCTTCCCGAGGAACCTGTTGTCATTCTCCTTCCCGGGGAACCTATTGTCATCGCCCGTCCCGAGAGACCTATTGTCGTACAACAGGAAGTGGACGTGGAAACGGAAGTAGAACTGGAAATCCCTCCCACACCCCCTCCAAAGACACCCAGCGAGGTCTTGAGTATCATCTCTGAGGAACCAGTGCCAGAGGTGTCGGTCACACCCGAGGCTGTTACTGCGCAGGAAGAGATTGTGGCGGAAGAGAGCCTGCTGGAGAGCGGTCCACCTACCACCCAACCGAGCGAGGAGTCGCCTACACCCCCCGTGAGCTTCCGCACCGGCTCGTCGATATCGTACCAGCCGAGCGAAGTGAGTCCCCCGCCGACACAACTTGACACGTCTGTGTCAACATTGACAGAGTCGAGCTTGCTCTCAGTCAGCGAATCGCCTCGGAGCGAACGGACTCCAAGTATCCTGACGTCTGAGCATGACGCGGAGGCGATAACACCGTCTGTGCACCCTTCTCAATGGCCATCTGAAACGGACATGTCATTTGATTCGTCTGCACTCCTGCCCACCCCTAGTGTGCAAAGCGCAGCGTTGCAGGAGGGTGTCGATGCGAGCTTTGAGACGTCATTCATGCGCCCGAGTGTATCGCCCCTGACCAGTATTGGGAGGTTGACACCTATCACTGAGACCATCTCTTCACCTGCGCCGTCCTCTGTGCAGATGCATCGCCTACCACAGTCGATGTCTTCGGCCTCTAGCGGGCCGACCCCGTTGACGGTGTCGACGAGTGCATCTAGCTCGCTTTCGAGGACCCCGTCCAGCGTGACTGATGTGTCGAGCCTTGACATTGAGGAGGATGTAGTGGAAGATGATGCGGTGAGCGTGAGAGCTGCAAGTGACATTTCGACGATGCCGTCGTTGTTGTCAACGAGAAGTCAGCAGTCAAGGCGATATGTGGGTGTTCTTTTTGTTTGGAAACTTCTACGGTATGTTGAACATTTGTTGTAGGTGCCGGAGCCCTCGCCTTCCCCATTGAACGTACCTATCCCCGAGACCCCCACCTCAGTATCGATGAGTGTGAGTATGACGACACCACAGGGCGATAGTCCATCCATCCATACTGTCCTCGAGACAGAACACACGCGCACTCACACTGAGCAAACCATCACGCACGATATTGACCGTCTTCTTCACCACATACAAGAGATCGACCAGTTCCGCGGGCAGGAAACACAGGAAATCTCAGAAAATGTGCGCGCTATCCGGGATGAATTGTACGATTTGTCGGAGTACGTCCGTACGCGACTCGTTGGGGAGAGATCCCCGCCCGTGACGAGAAGAGACACCTCCGTCGGGGGAAGCAGTGTGCAGGCGTCGCCCAGAGTTCCAGACCTAACAGAACCGCAGAGGCTGAATATTACTTACGTCGATCCTCCGCCACGTGTGCACCCCCCCTCCCCAAGTTCGATCAGTTCAGGGATGTCATTTTTGTCTTCGCATCACTCGGACGATGACTTGAGTTTGTTGGAGACCGAATTGGACGCGGAGGCCAGGCGGTCGTATTCGGTTCCTAGAGAGCCGTCATGGCCTTCCGGGTCTTCCTCTCCTTCGTCCTCATCAATCACGCCCTCTGAGATCTCTTCCAGCGAACCATCTCCTGGCCCCAGCTTGTCAGCAACGTCTTCCTCATCACCAACTCCACCACCTTCGTCACCTACACCTTCGACGGAGTCATCCATAACTGTGCGGCAGCATGATATCACGATTGAGACACTGAGAGATATGCTCACTTCCCTGAGAGAGCAAACGACAGCGCTTTGGGAGGGCCAAATGTCAACGAATCATATGTTGGACGAGTTGCGCCAGACACGCACGGGTCCTCTTGACACCACGGAGTTTAATGAGCGACTTGAGGCTATCGAGGCTCTTTTGCGGCAGCTCATGGATAGACAGGTTCAAACTGAAACTGAACGGCCGGTCCCCATCTCGCCACCATCGCAGTCAGACTCAGAAGCTAGTACTGACCTAGATGGTTTGTTTCCATTTGTGAATCTCCCAAGGGGCCCCCGCGGCCCTATTGCTGCTCCACGGCCTCGTGGGCCTGGTGTAAATTTTGACGACGAGCTGCTTGCATTATTGCAGGCGCCTCCGCCCCAAGTGGCTACGGGTGTCCAGCCACCTCCAGCATTGATCCCCTTCACTTACCAGCCCGCACCACGTCCTGCAAGATCGACGAGTCCCAGTCCCCCACCTCGGGCGCAGACTTTCCCGCTTCCCAGAGAGCCAGAATTTAGGCCCGAGGTTCTACACACTCGTCGCGATCCTGGTGGCCGTCGTGACGGTCGGCGTGGCCCCACTCGCACAACGGCAAATGTGCCGCCGACTGAGACAACAATGTCCCCTCCACTTCCAACTGGGACTACTCGCTTGCCAGCGGGACCGCCCCCAGTGATTCAGTCACGCCCGCCTACTGGTACTATTCCTCCTCCTCAGCCTATCCTGGTGAGTATAGCTGTTGAATGAAGACGAGAAAGATGCTAAGGTTTCCCTTAGCCCGGCGGCTTGTATGATGGAAGACCTCCGAGCGCGCCAGCTAACCTTGAACCTAACGATGATACTCGCGACCCTCAAACCTGGTATCGTCCCAGGCCAGGAGGCTCGGTATGTCACTCTTCCAAGTTGGGATTTCTAAAAGTAACCTTCTTGATTTTGCAGGGTGTGCCTCCTCCGCCTGTTATCCCTGGCCGAGAAGGTGGTCCTCAATTCGTGCCAATGCCTCCGGGACCAGTAAGTAAATTAAATTAAGGGTATGTTTCCGAGGTCCTGATCACTCTCCTGCAGACCGTAGTACAACTACCACTCTTTGACACATTGATGAACATCCTTCGGGCAAGTTTAGCTCTTGATATCCTGTCTAGATGCTAATGTTTGGCGTGCATTAGGAACATCGTCTCGCACAACTCGCGACTGTGGACCAACAACGAGAATTGATGAGATACATGAGGGGCCTGAATGAATGGCTCGAAAGGGATGTCCAGGACCGTCACGCAGAATTACGGGGGGTAACTTCCCGTGTCGATGAGCTTCGAAACGATCTTGCAAGACTGGGATTAGGTATCCAGCCAGGCATGCAACCAGGCATGCAACCAGGCGTCCAACCAGGCGTCCAACCAGGCGTCCAACCAAGTAGGCGAATGCTTTTGCTAGTTTACCAACGCTGACCTCGCCATCCTAGCCATGCAATTTCCGCAACCTCAAGTAGCTCAACATGGTGTGTTCCCTCAAGCAGTGATCCCTGGACCTTTTGCTCCTCCACCTCCTGGGTTCGTCACTCAGGCCCCTGTCATTCCTGGAGGTTCTCCTCAGCCAGGCACATATTCTCCCGTCATACCTGAACCTCCATGGGGGATGCCACAACCTTACCCTTACCCCGCAGGCCCTCAAGGTCCAGTATTACCTCAAGGCGAATTTTCTCAACAACAACCGCATCCCGGTCAGTATGAGCATCATGTTCACACTGAAGATGAACCGGTTATTCCGCGTCCTCCTTCGGGGTCTAGCAGTTCTGAGCCTGCGAGGCACGTCCAGGTCCAGCATCCCAACATCATCATTCAACACAGCCCTGGGGGAAGTACCGCTAGCTCCGAAACCCAACAGACTTATGGGGATCCTCACGTACAACATATACATCATCACCATCCGGAGCCTGTGGTGCATATGGCGCCAAGTCACGATATGCATATGCCGCCAAGTCACGATATCCCCAATGTCATACCTGTTGGTCATTCTGGGGACAGTCGTGGAAGTCCTCCGCCTCACACTACGGTTGTTAATGTGGCTCCAACACAGGGTCCAGTTCCAATGGCGGACCAGCCACCATATCCAATTCCAGTACATCACTCTGATGGGTATGGGCAACCACCACCAGGGACTGTCGTATTCCAGCCGTCAGCTCCCCAGCAGCCGGTTGTAGTCGTGCAGTCACGGTCCCGGTCCAGTTCCAGATCTAGGGATCCAGTGATGGTCATGCAAGGAAGTCCCCATCATTCGCCTTCGCGAGGCCCTGTCATATTAGCAGGACCGTCCCTAGCTGATACCGGTCCTATCCCATATCCTGTCGGTATTCCCGCTTCGGGTGCTCAGCCAATAATTGCGATACCTGAAGAACGCCATACTCATTCACGATCTCGGTCACCTCACCGTACGCATTCACGATCTCAATCACCTCGTCAACGCCATGGCAGAACTAGGTCCCCTTCATATTATGAACACGACGATCCTCATGGACGACGAAGACCCTACAGACGAAGCAGTCGTGACTACTCCCCTGAATTCTACCCCTCGCCTGAACGTCGTCACGGTGGACGTTATTACGATGACTATGACCCTCGTCGAGAGAGACGGCGGCGTGATGATCACTACTCACGGTCTCCATCGCCGCGACGAGAGAGTGAGAGAGATGATGGCCCACGTCGCCTTCGCCGCCGTCGGGACCGTCGCCGCGATTCGCGCTCTCCTCCACTTTCGGAAGAAGGAGATGCAGGACCCTCGCGCCACCACACCTCCCATCGCAGCCGTCCGAGCTTTGAAGAAGGTGATCAACCACGAGACGACCCCGATCGTCCCCGCCGCCGCCGGGACCGCCGACACGATTCGCGCTCTCCCGCACCTTCGGAAGAAGGAGACGCAGGACACCCGCGCCACCACACCCCCCATCGCAGCCGTCCGAGCTATGAAGAAGGCGATCAACCACAAGACGATGACCCCGATCGTCGCCGCCGCCGCCGGGACCGGGACCGCCGGCATGATTCACGCTCTCCCACACCTTCGGAAGGAGACGCAGGGCACTCGCGCCACCACCCCTCCCATCGCAGCCGCCGTCGACGCGATTCGCGCTCTCCTACACCTTCAAGAGAAGAAGATAGTGGTCACCGGAGACACGATGAACCCGATCGCCGCCGCCGCCGTGGGCACCGCCGGCACGATTCGCGCTCTCCTACACCTTCGGAAGAAGGAGATGCCGGACACTCGCGCCGCCACCCCTCCCATCGCAGCCGTCCGAGTTATGATGAAGGCGATCATCCAAGACCTGGACCTTCTCACAGAACACATTCGTACAGATCAGGTCACAGAACACCCACTGAATTTATCGAAGGGGACGCCCCCGGTCATATCATTCATGGTCCTACTCATAGTATTCCAATGTCACCCCGTCAGCCAACTGTCATTAGGCTTGGTGGCGAACCAGAGCATCACCCTGATCGACCAGTGATCATAGGTCCAGCAAGAACACATCACACGATGTCGCCGGGTATGTAGACCACTGTGTGCATGAGTTTACTCTGATAATTCTCCCAGAACTTTATCCACATCCATCAAGCCACACCGCTCAGCCGCAACATGACCTGCGTGGTGTTCACCCTGAGGAAGGGTACATTCCAACCGCACGTTCCGAAGCTGGACGGTCACGCCGTCCATCACATTCTGTAATGGATGACGAAGCTGACCCGCATGAAGGTCGCGGTGTCTATTCGCGAGTTCCATCTCGTGCAGGAAGTGAAGCTGACCCACATGGAGATCGTGGTGCCCATTCGCGAGCTCCATCACGCACAGGAGGTGTGCCACCTACCATACGGGAGGAGGATACTGGCCACCCACCAAGCGAAGGTCGTGGTGCCCATTCACGAGTTCCATCGCGAGCAGGAGGTGTGCCGGCTACTACACGGGAGGGCTATCATGACGATGGCCGCCCACCGAGCGAAATGGTCCATGTTCCCCCGCCCACATCACCTCATATATCTCATCCACCTAGTCATGTGCACTTTGACCCAACGGATGGTGCCGAGTTCGATTCTCTTCTTCATCAACGGCACGAGCGACTGGATGATGCAGAGCGCGAGCTTACCCGGGTCGTTCACGATGCTCATGACGCTGAAAATCGTCGCGAAGAAGAGTTCCGACAAAACGAGGATGCGCGAGAGCAACTTTTCCTCCAAAACGAGGATCGTCGAGAGGCCGAGGCAAGGCACCGCGCCGATGCGATATTCGCTCAGTTGGAAGAGCGGGCACAAAGCGTACCCCCTTTACCGGTTCCTCCTCCTGGACCTGGGGACAATGTTTCTATCCTCGAATCGATCCATGCGGCTTCCCAGGAGGCGAGTTCCCGTCATGCCTCTGAAATTCGGGAGACGGTTGAACTTGAGCGTGAGCAATCTCGTCTTGAAAGAGAGTCTCTTCTTGCAGAGAGAGAGCGTGAACGCGCGGAATTTAATGCCGAGCGTGCTCGGATGGATGAAGAGCGTGCCGAAAGGATTCGTGAGCTGGAGGAAGAGCTTGCGCGCGTCCGCGGGGACCTTGATAATGAAAGGCAGCTCCGACAGACTGAGAATGAGGAACGTCTGGCAGCCAATGAACGTGATGAGGGCATGCGTGCACAACTAGGCGATATCACACAGCTGGTGTCGGAGCAACGGGACGAGTGCACCAGGAAGAAGGAGCTGATGGATCAACGATGGGAGGAGAAGGAGGGCAGGCGTGCTGAGAAAGACGCGCAGTTCCGTGAACTGAAGGATATGGTCGCCAGGCTTATTCAAGACCGTGAGGCAGACCGGATTCAAGAGGAGGAGAGGAGGCTTCAGGAAGAGGGCAAGCCGGACATTCAAGCAGTCATTAACCATCTCACCCAGCAAAACATTGAAATGCGAGAGATGCTCAACATTCTTTCCGAGGGTACGTTGTGGGCCTAGTCTTTGAGGTTGCTTTACTGATCTGATCCTTTCTCATTTTACAGACTGGCGGAATGATGGTGAACGGCGGCATCAAGAAACACTTGCAACCGTCCGTGCTACTGCCCAAGAACAAATCCCCTTCAATATCCAAGCGGTAAGTGTTGGTGAATTGGGAATTTCCATTCATTCATAGGGACCACTCTAGTATCTTGATGAATTCAGCAAGGCACTCGCGACTGAAGTTCGAATGCTCCTTGGAGAAGTTGGCAAACTTCGTGAAGAACGCCGTAGTATCCAACAGTAAGTTTTGCATGAGCTCGAAATGCATGGATCTGAACGTCGATCTCTTCTAGTGAACTTGGGTATCTGATGATGATGAAAGCGAAATATGAACCAGAAGGGGAGTTCAGTTCTGACTGGTAAGACAGTGTGACCATCAACTCGGGTTTTTCTCATTTTCGTCAACAGGAAACCGCCAATGCCTGGTCCTGGACCAGATGCGCCACCACCACCCAATCCACCTGCTCCACCTCCAGAAGAACACATGCCTACTCGTCCAGCGTGGCGCACAGTCCCGCGTAGTACAAGGCGTATTCGCAAATCCCGTCCCGACCAACCACCACCCCCTGAGCCTGCTCCTGAGCCTATTAGGCAGCCTTTGCATTCTTGGATCACCTGGCAACGTGAGTATCGAGTCTTGTTGTATCGTTTAAAGGGTTGAATTGACACTACCAATTCTAGCCAACCCTGCTCATGCACCTACACCACCGTCCATTGAGCCTACCCTGGTCGTACCTGCCGGTAGTCCTGGTCTCTTCGGACCTCGTTCGCCTCGTAGCTCGTTCCACCGGGGGTAAAGAATTTTATTCTAAAATAAATGTCTGGGGCCATGATCTATGCACCATATCTGACGACACACTTTACGATTATCTTACGACTAAACTGTTCTTCCTCCGTATCTTTATCTTGCTCTTCATTTACCCCTCTTATATTTGCTGCTCACATCTGACTTCTAATTTGTATTTGTGCTATGACCTTGATGTTCTTATGCTCTTATGGTATGTTTTCTATGGAGCTGGGCTCACGTTGTATTAGAAATTGCAATTTGAAAAACTTTCTACATCAAAAATTGTCTTGGCTGAGACGTTGGGTGTCATCATGAGGGTGTGCACTGGCAGTACTAGTCATAATTGAATACAGTTGCCCCATGGCTGATTACTGGTGATTGTGAACATCAGGCGAACAAAGTACATATTTATTTTAAAAGCCTCTCAGTGACCCTCATCACCAGCCTGAGCATGAGAGCCAAAAAGTATTCAAATTTTTATCGAAAACTTTACGTGATTATGCGACTTCATCTCACCCGTCGCCGAGAATTTCTGGTGATTACTTGACACCCTTTGTGCTGTTGACAGCTTTATCCAAAGCAGTCCAGCCTTATAAGACATTGTCATAGCTGGTGAATGTTTGCAGGCGGTCATCATATTTGCGTGTT
>Ga0153975_1000043_pt1 | contig 37864 bp, 44 predicted proteins | sample TSGA059MetaG_FD_104694 | JGI IMG/M metagenome (GOLD analysis project Ga0153975, IMG submission 104694) | Attine ant fungus gardens microbial communities from Georgia, USA - TSGA059 MetaG | ecosystem: Host-associated > Fungi > Mycelium > Unclassified | place: USA: Georgia, Yuchi Wildlife... | reverse complement strand
GTACTTCATATTCAGTTGCACAGGAGCCAGTGGTTCATTTTTGCACTCAAATCAAGTTTAGATTTATCCTATATGCAAGAATCCTAGGCCAACCCCTGGTCCAGCCAACCGTCTCAAGGTGTATAACTCTAACACTGACGGTATGATCACCATCATTCATAATATGTTTTTGGTAGTGGGAGCATGTTTGGTCTCGGTGTACTAGCCTTCGTATTATTGATACTTCTCGACATCCTCAGTTTTGCCACCGAGCTGTATGCTATTCTGTAAATTTCATGACATTAGCTAATTTTACACGCTATGTGTTTTAGTAGGATCACTCAAATGAAAAGAGAGAACAACTGCTGCTGTTTTCTATACAAGACATGTACAGATATAAATAACGCGAAAGGGTCACGGAGTGCGGCAGAAGTCATTGTCATGACGGCTGCTTGCGGGTGAGGCCATACGTAGGACGGCGTTAGTGTTCAATATCATAGTGTTCTACTAATAGTTTGGCGGCATTTACGCACTAGGTTCGCGGAATGCGATGCGTAGTAAGACACCAACTTTGGCACATGCGAATCACTACATGCTACTACTCTCTGCTATGAAGTATTATCAGTATAATACCAGGGTCAGAGGGGACAAGGCATTCGATATCCCTCACTGATGTCTTTCTATCTGACGGTTTGCCTCGGAAAAATACGAAAAATGCGAACGTTTTCATAGGACCATTAAATATAAAGCTATCATGATACCTTCCCCACCAAAAACACACTTGATGGTAACTACCACCAGAAGACCGCCCCAGCAACAAATTTGCCAACAATCGCGCGTGGTTCATGTATGAAGACAAGATTATGGATGCCGTACTTACTTACAAAGTTCAAGCAGTCACGTGGGTGACGCGGAGTGCGAAGAAGCTCCGAGCCGCCGCGAATCGTGTATTAGCCTGTACTAGGCACAATGATTTGATGCATCCGAGTCCTATCAAGATAGTACGACCCAAGCATGGCGCTTGGGATCTGTCCCGAGGTCATTCTTTTTCAACAGGAAAGGATTATTCACCTCTTGCGAGCACGTAGAACGACTTGCGGGAAGTCACCTGTAAATGCTACCTCAGCCAACTGCAGTGAGTGATACCAGGATCTATGTCCGTACGGCTTCTTCCGATGCTTCAGCGGCGTTTTCCCACCCCTTGAGCGTGTATGCAGCCTAGAATATGGTTTCCCTCGACGAGTCGGAACGTATCGTATCAACATTACGATCGCCTGAAGAAACCTGGGAAGATGGCACAACTTGAATTTGAAGCTACTCCCCAAGTCACTACCTTCTTCATTCGCACCATAGCCCCTCCGACTATTGGGCTCATGCAGAAGTAGAGGTGAGTCTGGTGCATCCGTGGTAGTAGTGCGCTCCAGGGAAACCTTATTTTCAGCCGCTGTCGGTTCATTATGGTGGCTGCCGTACATAGGTGTTGGCCGATCAAGCATCAAGCTTCAAGCTTCAAGGTCAATTAGACCGCCTGACTTATATCATCTCTCACGCTGAGCCGCGCGTGGAATAACTGAGAGAGGTCGCGATCCGGCAGTGGAGTCCTGTCATCAACTTGTGTCCGAAAGTCGTCGCTTCACAATTGGAACCCACACGCTCACCAACTCATCTGTTTAGAAACAAGCCAATTGACAGGGAGGTACAGTATATGTATCCAGAGGCTCCTATCAGATACTAGGTCCCATCCACAACTAGGGTTGTTCTATAAAAAGGAGTTATTGGACGTCGGCTACCATCACGTCAAATTATTGAATGTTACTTATACTGCGGGGTTAAGTATCCTTGCCTCCCCTGCATTTACCTGTTGTCCTTTGCGATGTCTCAAGTTGATGTTTCTCAGGATTATGGAGCCATGCTCATCGGTGGTTTGTTGGCCTTCAGGTACGTGGCCACCATAGATCGAAAAAGATTTGGCAACCCATCCCCTCGCAGCTTGTCGGGATGCGTTAACATGCAATTCATCGTGTACTGGAGACTGTACCCTGGTGAATCTTATTACACTAAGTCGCTGGTAGTAAACTCGTCAAATCGTCTTCTACACATTTTAATTGCCTTACACAGGTCATTGCAACGTGGTACGTGCGTATCTTTTGGCATGCGAGATGGATGTCAATGGAATTCAGGCTTCTTGACTTGTGCCATTCCGCATTTTTGGCCATTGCCCTCTGGGATTCCATCATTGTGCCATATGGTAATCTCGATCAATTGGACAATATTCCTTGGTACGCAGAGTCTCGTCATTTCCTACGAGCCTTACGACTGACGCACCATAAGGAGTGTTGGTGTAAGCCATCTTCATCTGCAGAGCGCATTGAAATGTCCTGAAACACAATACCATTTAGCCTACAATCGAGCTTGCAGTGTGTTCTCACACATACGGACCTGCTTGATGCTAACCAGAATATTTGCTAGGCCATGATTACCTTCCTTGTCCAAAGGTTAGTTGTTCAGTGCGGACGAAACATGTTCTGATTTGACGGCTTCAGCTTCTTCGCCTATCGAATCTATAGATGTAGTGTACTTCTTTCTGTTGCCATTTTCCTCACTGATTTCGATGCGAAGTAGAGGAAAAGAGGCTCACTGTGGTGATTCCAATTGTAAGTTTCGTCTTCAAGATCTTACTACTTGATTTTGAAAATCTGGCTTCCAGGCTGTACTAGCTTTCTGTCGTTTAGGTAACGCTAAGCCTCCTCCCATTTTTGCTGAATTTATACTTATGTTCAATTATTCAGTTGCAGCTAGTGGTAAGTTATTAAGCAACTTCATGTGTCCTTCCAGTCATAAATGTTTTCGAAACGTGATTAGCCTCTATGGGCGAGATGTGAGTAGTGTTCCATTTAAACATGATTGACAGCCACTGATGCATGTTCCCCTCAGGATCAGCTTGGAATCATACTCAGCGTTCGGCGCTCGCCCCTTTCCAAGTGTAGGTAGTGGGCAGCTTCGCGGTATCAGAGTATCTATTGATCATCATGTTTATCTCAGTGGATATTCACTTTGGGACTGACACTTTCAGCATTCGTTGATGTCACGATCACAACTTCCATGTGCTACCTCCTTCGCAAAAATCGTACAATGATCACAAGGCTATCATATGACTTTGACCATACAACTGGCACCGTCCATCTCCTCGACACGCTGACTCTTTGGACGATTCAGAATGGATCAATTACATGGTGTGTTTCAATGCTAGCCATAAGTTACATGCTAATGATCATATGCTATACTGCCTTCTTTACAGTACAGCAGCAGTCGCGTCATTGGTCTGCGTGAGCTCCTGTTCATTGTTCTATCAAGTTTCGATTGTTCACATACCACAGTGGACAAGTATGCCTCAAAACCGGGTTTTCCTAGGCATTCACTTCGTTATGGCAAAATGTATGTAATCCATTTCAAATCCCAAGAATCCATCTGATTTCTGGAGCAGTATATGCGAACTCCCTTTTAGCTACGTGAGTACATGTCTGGCGCAGTGTTCCAGTTTAGAGCTTACCTTGTGCTGTAGAATAAATTCCAGGCAGAAAATGAGGGATGAAAGACATCACAATTCCACAGACAGTCGTCATCTGCCACACATATTCTCGGTAATTGTCATGGCTTCACAGTGGAGCGATGTATTGACAAAAACATAGACGCGGCTTGATCCTCGCCGACTGGGAGACGGAGACCTAACACACGGACAGCCGGTGAGTAGTTTGCCATGTACTCTCGTGACCTTATTGACCACCAAATAGATCCGAGTCAATGTTGAACGTGTCGTGGATTCAAAGTATGATGATGGTATTAAGCTGCAACCAACAAGGAGCCGCACGGACGACGATAGTGTAATCTGATGCTCATCTGATATCCTGACGCGTTGCTGTTTGACTCCTGCACCGATGGTACAATCACTCTCATTCATGGCATTGTGTTCTGTCTCGTAGCCGCATCTCGTATTACTTATACCTCTGTATACCCTCAGTTTTGGCACCAAGCTGTGCGTTGTCTCATCAATTTCACTAGTATTGAATAACCTAGGTGTCAATGTCGTGCATCACTCACATGAAAAGAAAGACGTTGGGATGTCATTTGTAGGCTGCTATCGTCTCAATGACTATTCCTCGTGTGAATGCTTGCTTGTGATAATATGTTTTGTACTAGTAGCGCTAGCTCTGTCCCTCACAATAGGATTAGGGCGTTAGAGCGCCTACGAACATCGGTCTAGGAGAAGCGGCGGACTCATTGGCATACTCGGAATGGTCCTGCCACAAAGAAAGGCTACGATTTTACTCGCTAAAGTGCTGGGTAATGGATATTGAATTTTGTTTGCAGATAAACGAGATCTTCAAGTGGGCAGCTGTAGGTTGCAGGAGCCGGACACCTCAGGCAACTATTGTATGCAGGCCGACGATCCATTCTCGGCTGCGCCCGAATTCTGATTGCACTTTCGTCGTGGTATTAATGCGGAATTGAAAGAGAGATAATTGGGCTAGACAAACCAATTTAATGTTACATCATTTCTGTACTACTGGCCCGCAATACTTGCGTATTGCGGCGGCATGGATTTCATTCTATCTGTCCGCTCTTGTACGCTCATCATATTATGAAAGTGTGATCGTTTTGACAGGGCCTTTAAAGCTATATCTTCCCCACCAAAACCAGTTGACGGTCACTATAACCAGAAGACCACCCACCGCAACAATCGCATAGTTCATGTTTAGGGCATTCACTGGGGATGCCGTAGGTAGGACGAACAAAACACAGATAAAAAAGCAAAACTGCAGCAGACTATAAATTGTCATGTGTAACAGACTGGAGAGTTACGAACCAGAAAACTTGCAACGTTCACTGACCATGACCATTTTCCGAGGCGGAAAGGCCCGAATTCTTGAAGACTGAATTCAAGGAACAACTTAAACGGGCTCGGACACAGTAGCATAGCGTTACGAACGAGTCATGCCAGAACACACGAATGATGATGGGTTGCGAGTAGCTCAACAACACCGCTATAACTGCTGAGGATATAACGGCATTAAACTGCAAGAGAGCAAGTGCTATTAGAACAAAGCAGCACAATAAGGTGAAAAAACTCACTGCAATCGCAGACGCAATGTAAGCACACGAGATAAGGCATCCTATCAAGACACTCATCCATACACCCCAATATGGTGCTTGGAATCGGTTCAAGGTCATAAATTGCTTTTTCAACGGAAAAGCATTATCTCTTGCGAGCGCATAGAACAGCCTTGAACTTGCGGTAAATGCTGTAACCGAAGCCATCACTTGAGCAAGGGCCACAATAATTAAACACAGCTGTGCCAAACGTGGCCCAACTGCATCATAGAAAAGTTGAGCAACCGGGATTGCCAATGTGGTAGCCTGTACAGAAGCAATGCTCTGGACGGAGAAAAGAAGTGCAAGCATGAACACGAGACCAATGAACCAAGAACCTGCGATAGAGCCAACTACAGCAAGCGGGGCAAGGATCTCTGCGCGTACAGCTTCTTCCGCTACTTGAGCTGCGGTCTCGCACCCTTCGAGTGTGTACACAGCCTAGAGGAAGGTCGCGTCGTGAGCCAAAAGTGTACTCGAGTCATCATGTTTATAGTATTGAACCTGACCTGGAGAAACCCAAGAAGCACAACAAACCCTTTGGATTCCCAACCAGTGAAGCTACCCAACCAGTCACTACCTCTTTTGTTCACAAGATGAGCAAGCTTACTTTTGAAAATCTGTGAACACGAAGAGGGCAGAGTTCTACCAAAGAGGGCCACAATTCGTGTCAAGGAAAGTGAACTTGTGAGTTGGCAGAAACTTACTTTCACGGGTGCTTTCACGAGCAGGGTGATGACCAAAACAACAGTCCCTCCGAGCGTCCACCAGACACTGAAAGTGCTCATGCGTCCTACAGCTTTCGTCCCAACGGTGTTGATAATGCCAGAGAATATGTTTACGGCCCATGCAATCCCAGTAATTTCTAATCTCGTCAAGGTCCTTCCTTGGCCAATCTCTGCCATGGATGCAAGGTATAGAGCAACACTATATATATGTCAAATCGCAGGGTCCAATGATGCAAATGCAACTTGCCTCAAATTCCCGGAACTGCCGGTAAATACCATGGCCATGGAATAAAGCCAGCCAGTGAAGACTAATCCGTTGAATTACTGCGCACAAGATAGACATCGAGACATACAACCAAGGATAGGCACATCTGGTTTCAATTTGCAAACCCAGAAGTAGAGTCCTCCCATTGTCGGGCTACGTGACAGCTGTAAAGTATGGGCTCTGGTAGAGTATGGACGGCTTGCTCACTATGCACTGCAAATCTCTGCAAGACTCAAAGCGATGAGAAACATAAAGAAACTGCATATCTTTACAGAACAGCGGTTTGCATCGTTTCAAGGCAGAAGGAAGCACCAAACTCACATTCCATCCCCAGAACAGGCCAAGCGGCCCTCCGGAAAACAACCCTGTCTGAATCGCGCTGCTCATTCCAGTTAGAATACCGATGGCACAGAACGATATCCCAAGCACTCCGAAGAGAGACATCTCCCGGCGAAATTCAGGTTTGTACCCCAGGTCCAGAAGACGCTGGTCGGATATTGTAATATCATTTGCCTCTTCTTTGACGATTGATTCTCCCCCATTGGAGCCTGGACTTTCTGCCTTGACCATGGTAGACATAGGGTAAATGAGAGGAGGAGATAAGGTGCAAAAGACAGCTTGTCGGATTCTAGATAGGCGGTGTCTACTTTAGACAGTATACACCTCTGATGATGGCCAGATATAAGAGTGCCTGAACACTGAAATTGACAAGTAACGGGCCCCCAGAGCAAGTCTCCTGCGATCCGCCGCAGTGGGAGACCATGTTGGTTCAAAAGTTCAGACCCGTCACTTGACTCCTTATCATAAACTGTCAAAAGAGCCATGGTTATGTAAATGATGTTCCGTGGGTGAATATCCCACCGGCAGGATAAACATTACTACCATTTACATATCTTCAGCCACCATAGTATCTCAGCAGGCAGCAATAACAACGATATTTTCTGATATCAGCGATTAAAGTTAGACTGAAGCCCGGTACTATAGAAGGACATGTAAATATTATATGTTTTGTTCGAGGATCGCGGGAACTGTCAGGACAAAGACTAAAAGGAATGTATCTCAGTCGCGTACTCGGAGTGTACAAGTAACAAGACTGAGGAAAAACTAACGTGTTTGTTACTGTCACATGATTAGGTAAGCTGTACTCGAACCAAATATTACATAACGACAACTTTGCGCACCAAGTTTTACACAGAAAACTATCAAGCAAGTCAAGCGTCATCGAGTCATGTGCAATTTGGTAGAAAACCATACGAATTGGGTTACTAGTGCTACAGCACTGAGCCAATGTTTATGTGGGAAATCTTCAGACTCGACCGTTTTGTGATCAAGCCTCGACTCGGAGCCTGAGGGAAAGAAGGTTCCTTTACTGGGGGTGCTGAATTTCTCATGTAACATCCGCGCACTTGCGCCGGTACGCACGCACTTGTATATTGACTTGGTATCGCTGGGGGAATAAGGCAATAACCCGTGAGGAAACCTTGGCAATGAAACTCTAGGCTCTAAAAGCTCAAGTAAGACTCTTCATCTAGGACCAATGATCGGACACCACAAATGCATAAGTTATATACAGTATTCTATAGTATACACGGTTACACCTATACGTTCTGTTAGGGCTGCGCCCCAACGGACAATAAACAAAGACTCAAAAAGAAAGGGTCATGCTTACAGTGCGCAGACTGTTCTAGTATCAAAGCGAGACCGTTTTCACAAGGCCTTTAAAGCTATGTCTTCCCCAGGAAAACCAATTAATTGTTACTATGACTAGAAGACCGCCAACAGCAACGATCGCATAGTTCATGTTGAAGACATCCACCGGGTATGCTGTAGGTAGGACGAATAAAACACAGACGAGAATGATGAACTGCACTGACAATGAACGGTGGCGCGTAATAAATGAACGAGTTACGTACCAAAAAGCTAGCAAAGTTCACCGCCCATGACCATCTCCCGAGGCGAAAAGGTCCAAATTCTTGAAGGCTAAATTTAAGCAACGAGTTAAACATGTTTGCGATAGGAAAATTGCAATAACGAACGATTCAGGCCAGAACACACGAATGATGATGGGCTGCAAGTAGCTCAACATCACCGCTATGGCTGCTGAGGACATCATAGCGTTAAACTGCAAAATATGCTTTCAGAACGAAGTAGAGCAATGAACTGGAAACTGACTGCAATCGCAGACGCGATGTAAGCACATGATAGAAGGCATGCTATTAAGACGCTAGTCCATACACCCCAGTATGGCGCTTGGAATCGGTTCAACGTCATGAATTGTTTTTTCAATGGAAAAGCATTGTCTCTTGCAAGCGCATAAAACAACCTCGAACTTGCGGTGAATGTTGTAATTGCAGCCATCACTTGAGAAATCATCACCACAAGCAGACACACTTGTGTCAACTTGGGCCCCACTGCGTCATAGAAGAGTTGAGCAATCGGGATGGCGAAACTCGTGGCCTGAACAGAAGCGATGTCTTGGACTGCAAAAAGAAGAGAAAGCAAGTACGCGAGTCCAATAAACCAGGAGCCTGCGATACTGCCAACCACACCGAGTGGGGCCAGGATCTCTGCGCGTACGGCTTCTTCTGCCACTTGAGCGGCGGTTTCACACCCTTCGAGCGTATATACAGCCTAGAGCAAGTGAGTCACAGTGTTACATCAGGAATACAGTATCGAACCTGACCTGAAGAAATCCAAGGAGCACGACAAAACCTTTGTTATCCCAACCCGTGAAGCTAGTCGGCGCGTCACTATCTCCTTCTTTAGCAAATTGAGCAATCTTACTTTTGAAAATTCGTGAATGTGAAGTTAGCAGAATTCTATCAGATGCGAATCAGATTTCGCATGAAGGAAGTTGGACTTGCAAATTAGAACTTACCTTCACAGGTGCTTTCACGAGTAGGGAGACAACCAAAAAGACCGTCCCACCTAGGGTCCACCACACAAATAACGTGCTCATGCGTCCTATGGCCTTCGTCCCAATGGTGTTGACAATGCCAGAGAATATGTTTACGGCCCATGCAATAGCAGCAATTTCTACTCTCTCTAAAGTCCTTCCTTGTCCAACTTCTGCCATGGATGCAATATATAGAGCGACGCTAAAACACAATCGTAGGGATCTGATCCAGGATATGAACACAACTTACCTCAAATTCGCGGAAACACCAGTAAATACCATAGCCATGGAATAAAGCCAGCCGGTGAAGACTAATACGTTGAGTCACTGGGACGAAGGAGACGCCGAAACTTACATCCAAGGATGGGTACGTCTGGTTTCATTTTGCAAACCCAGAAGTACAGTCCTCCCATTGTTGGGCTACACGACATTCGTAAGACACATGGCAGAGTATGGGCGGCTTGCTTACTATGCACTACAGATTTCTGCAAAACTTAGGGAGATCAGAAGCATAAAGAAACTGCATATCTGTAGAAAATAGTTGCTTTTAGTATTATGTGCAAGCAGATCGAAGGATCAAACTTACATGCCAACCCCAGAACAAGCCAAGCGGACCTCCAGAAAATAACCCGGTCTGAATCGCACTGCTCATTCCATTGAGAATGCCGATGGCACAGAACGATATTCCAAGCACTCCGAAAAGAGACATTTCGCGGCGGAATTCAGGTCTGTACCCTAGGTCCAGAAGTCGTTGATCGGAAATGGCAACATTTTGAGCCTCTTCCTCAATGATGGCCTCTTTCGTACTGCCAATGGAGCCTGGGCGTTCTGACTTGACCATGGTGGATGTCATACACACCAATAGTCGTTATTAGACGGGACAACGAAAGCTATAAAATGATTAGAGCCAGCAGAGATAAGGTGTGAAAAGTAGCACCTCTTCGAGAAGGCGTTGGTGGGATTGCGCGACATTGTGTGCCTCTTCATTGGTGTTGACCTCTCCCGCCAAGGAGTGCGGACTTTCTGGCTTGAGATGGCGCACCTGATCCACACTGACAGTTCAAAGTCGAGCAGATAATCAACGTGATATCGCATAGTGAACGAGAGCGAGGAAGATAAGGTGAATAAAGCGGTTCGCTAGATAGGCCGAATTTATTTGGACAGTAGAAACCACCTTTAGTGCCTGGATGTGCTTGAACATACATTGAATTTGACAAGTGCTCGGGCGGTTGCCAGAATGACGGTCTCTGAAATGTATGCATCAGTGTGAGCCAGAAGCGTCTTGTGACCTCCGGGCAGGTGGACCGTATGCATCATCTGACTCCTTATCGTAAATTGTCTGTAGTATTGTGAACTCAGCGGCCCCGTTGGACTGCCAGCGAGATTGGCACCGTGCACGGAATCTTGAAATTTGGTCGTGGGCATTTTTGATCATGATCCCGCCCCCATCATCATAAGCTTGAGTCTTCCAAGTTCTTCGTATGGATGACTCGCTAAGACTTCGAAGCAATGTATTGCCTGGAGAATATTAATTTGGCTGGCCTTTGTCCGGAGCAGTGCTGGGGGTGGAGCATTGGAAGTATGATGCGTTGCACCAGCCATCCTATCCCAGAAGTTTAATCCGAGATCCGAGTCCGGCACCTTAGGCTGCACAACACCCTCCATGGATCCCCGTCCTTGTGCTTGCCTTCTTCGAGACCAACTTGGATTATCGGATTCAAGGGATGAATGAGAATGGTTTAATGAATGGCGGAGAAGTAACAACACGGACAGGTGTGTCTCCACTTGCCACTTGCATGATTATCAATGGAAGCTGTGGGTCAAGAACCTTATAACACTTGTGGGCTAAGAGCGACAGAACACAAATATGCAGGGGGTTATGTCGTAACTCCTGTTATCTTCCGCAGTTCGCAATACTCAGTATTACTCACTGAATTCATGACCGTTCCAATACATCTGCTATAAAATTCATTGCGCATGCGTTCTCCCGCGCGTTGTCATAGTCCGGTTGCCTGGTGAGTGATGGATGTCAAGGCCACTGGCAGGCACGTCCAATTCATTTTCTTGGTTAAGGAGTCACGCTCTGGTGATCAGGATGGGAGTTGAAGACAACCCCGGCGGTGATTATGTGTGAACATCATTTGGTCCTCGCAACAACATCGCAACTTGAACTTTTATTTGTACGCCTTCAAACTCACTTTAAACTCATGGTATCTGGATTCTGGACGGTCACTGGCACGATGCAACTTCAACGCCTATCAAAGATTTGGACAAAAATACTCAGAATTCACTATCGGTCCGAAGACTCGGTTGGCACAGCGGCAAAACAACGGCCAATTTACTTCCTTCATTGTTCTAAAGATGCGGAAATTGACATGGACCTTCGACATATGTGGTTTTGGTGAGGCCAAACCACTGGCAAGGGTTGAACTTTGCGATTCTTTTAGACCGCAGCAACTTGAAGTGCCCGCGCTGCAACGGTGTCGGTAGATTTGGGGTATTGCCGTACTAACATGACACGGGGCAAACACGTTTCATGGATTCGATCGGCCATATGCATAAAGGTACATTGATAGAATTCTCTTCCATTACCTCGCCGCCGCGGTGAGCATGCTTATCCATCGGCATCATATATAGTCCTGCGATTCGCCCTCAACTTTCCCCTCCACTTCCCCCTCCTGCATCTTGCATCAGGACGCTCCCTCCCTTCTATCTAGAGCGCTGGGCGTGGTCCCGCACATCCTGTGACTGTGACATTCTACTCGCTCATTTTATTAGCTACTTTCCAATCCATTCAATAGGTTGAACCATTGAGCCATTTCCGGACATGGAAGCCGCAACCCAATTAACAACAACCCCTCCTCCCCCCGTGAACCCCTCCAGTCTTGTCTTTCATATCGATATCCTCCTGACCGCATTTGTGGGCGTATTTGCCCTGTTCGCGCTCCCTCGTGCTATTGCACGGTTTTCTCGCGTTGCCGAATGGCGCCAAGGGCTTATCCTTCGCGCGATCCCGCTTGAGCGGCGTGCGCCAAAGCCTATCATGCGCTCCGTGCAGTCTCTTGCGTTTGGTACCGCTGCAGTTGACAACATTACATCGGATGAGTCGCACACGCTTCATTCGGACGCACACCTTATTCGACACCCAGCGGCAAAACAAGAGGGCTGGTCCCTCCCACCACATGTTCGCGCGTGGTCCTCGCGTGTCCCAAGCTTCGGTAATATCCTGCGGTACAGAGTCGAGACAGGCTTCTCGCTGGGTCAAGCACTGGTCTTGCTGGTATATTTTGCCGTTTTATGCTATGCTGGGTTCCTTAGGTCAGACCCATTTGCTGATCCGCTGCGTACTGGATTTGTGGCAATGTCGCAGATTCCTGTGGTCTTTCTCTTGGCAGCGAAGAATAATTTATTAGGAATGCTTGTTGGTCTCGGGTATGAGAAGGTTGGTGTTTGCGATTTTTTGAATCGACCCCCACCGATTATGTACAGCTCAATTACATACACCGGTTCACGGGAATGCTCCTTGTGGTTGCATCCAACGTGCATTCAATTGGTTATAGTGAGTTCGAAGAGTGGCAATTTCTCGGCACTGATTTCTGATATTGGTCTTCGTCTTAGTTTATGCGTGGACGCTAGACCACACATTCTCTGTGCATATCCGCAATCCAATGGTCATATGGGCTTTCGTTGCGCTCATCAGTGTAGATCTCATATATATATTTTCGCTCCCATTCTTCAGACAACGGGCGTATAACCTTTTCTACGGCTCCCATGTCGTATTCTTCATCCTCTTTCTCCCAGCCGTGAGCCTGTGTCTCTATGCAATGTTTCCAGCCTCTGATATTGATAACTTATTCAGGTTCATGCTCACCAACCCAGTGTTTTTCCGTACGTCGTCGCCGCCGCTGGATGCTTCGGTCTCGACCACTTCATCCGACTTATAAAAACTCGTGTGTACAATGCACGCATACGTCCCATCCCCGATCTCATGCTCACACGTATTGAAATTCCTCAGCTCAATGCTGGCTGGAGGGCAGGGCAACATGTACGCGTCCGCGTGCTTTCCTCTGCCATGGGGTGGATTGGCTGGGCAGAGAGCCACCCGTTTACTATTGCTACCGCTGCAAAGACACCTGAAGGTATGGTTTTGATGTGTAAGAAGGCCGGTGGGTGGACTGGGCGGTTGTATGAGATGGCAAAAGTGGCAGGTTACGGCTCAGATGAAGGCGCATTCGGGAGGAGGGTGCAGGTTATGATCGAAGGACCATATGGTAAGCGGTGAACAGTGCAGTGTTGATGATTGTTTATTGTTGTGTAGGTGGTCCAGGGCACTGCGTCTTTGCGAGCTACTCTGCTGCGATATTCTTTGTTGGTGGAAGTGGAATCACGTTTGCCCTCTCGGCGGTGCAGGACATCCTCCAGGTGAGTCTGATCGAACATTTTTGTTCTGTTGTTCCGACCAATCTAGTAGAGAGACTCGGAAGGCGCAAGCAGAGTGAAAATAATAGAAGTCATCTGGTGTATACAAGAAGCCGGTTAGTATCGCTGCCTCATTCGTCTGTATGTATCTCACACATACTAGCCTCCCTCACTCCACTCGTCCCTCAATTTGCGGCTCTCATCCAACAAAGCATATATGCACCACTGAAAATATCAGTTCACTATACGCGTGCATCCGAGAACCCCCCAGGGAAGGACTTCCTTCCGCCAGGGCTTACGCTCAGCGCAGGTCGCCCGAAGCTCGGCAAAGTACTCGACGCAGTCATTTCCCGTGCAGTGTCTTATGGCTCGGGCGTCAAGGCTAGCATGGACATCACGGGTGTCGTGGTCGGGGTCTGTGGTCCTACTGGTTTAGGCGATGAGGTCGCACAGGTAATTTCTCAGGTAGATGACGGGAGGCGCTGGGCCGTTGGTGGAATCGAGGTACACGAGGAGTAAGCATCGTGTTCTTATTTTTCGCGCACTACTTGATGCCGTCTGTTATTTTTCGAACAGAATATTCGGATGGTAGATCCCAAGGTGAAGCGTATATTTGGCTTCTCATACTGTATTTTTGATGTCTCTGCGAGACATATGTTCGCATTGCGTGCGAGCTTTCGAGATTGGTCATGTCATGTCCGTGTCAATGTTTCCACACGAATGCATCGTGTTAAGGGCATTGCCTAAGTGCTGCGAGCAATGTAAAATTACCTGTCAGCGATTTAAAATATGAGCTAGTGAGATTTCAGGGTGTAAACGTAAATGAGATGGTTTAGGAGTATTGGACGCATAATTATGCAGCGAGGTCAGATGGACGACGGATTTAGACAAAACCGGGAAGCTATTACGGATCCAGTTAACGCGAACTCCAAACATGCTAGGCTACGTGGCATTTGACTAGGTGAGATGTATCTGATGGTCTAGGTGAAATCATTATAACGCTGACGAGCGCCAGTGAGATGCTCTACATCAAACAAACGCACGTGAGCTCGCAAATACAAAAAGAGAGGGAGGACGAACACTCACATAAAAGCTGATATATGAGCAAAAACATGATAGACACGAATAATATTAGAGCACTGTCAGTAGTTAGAGAAGGGAACCGTGTTCCTGTATTGGTCTGCTATGTTTTGGTTGCTCATCAGCATTCTACCACCCCCTCATCTTTCTCACCACACGGAACGCCCCTCCTCTGCCCTGCCCAATGCTACTTCCAGACCGAAAGTATATTCTTCTCCGTTGTGCTTAAAGATCATCTCCTGACTTGCAATTTCCTTGCCCTTCATGCCTTTCGTCACACTGCCTTTACCACAGCTGGGCACTGGAGCATGAAGGTGCGCATACGTGAGGTAAGGCTCTGTCAAGGCGATGGTTGGCGCCGCAGTGATGGGAATGTCTGCAGGGGGCGGCGCAGCGTAAGCACGCGATAGATCCTGGCAATCCTTGTCTTTCGACACCGAAGAAATGGACTGACTAAGCGAGCTACTCTGGCTCGTGTTAGGCAAGGACAGAGAACGAACTCGAGGAGCGAAAGGTGGATTTGATACTAGAGGAAGGCGTGTGGGCGTGGGCGATTTCAAGTGCAATGTCGAAAGAGGTTGGCATAACAGTGCACAAGCATCGAGCGTCCCGGCGTCGGATTCTTCTTCTTCAATACTGGCGTTAACTTCACCAACGGCAACCCGATACGATGGAGGAGGCGTCCGTGGCCTAAACATTGGGAGTACCTGTGACGATAGTGCAGATTGAGGGCCTTTGTACATGCTCGTAGTCCGAGCACGCATCTGAGAGGGAGAATAGAAGAATAGATCATCCTTATTTTCATCCTCAGTCATACTAGTATTCCCTTCACTGACACAGAACCTCTCGTCCGAACCATGGGGTGAAGTCGGCGTTGTGGGACGTTGCGGGAAGTCGATCTTAGAGGTACTTCCTTCCAGAGATCCTTGCCCATCGTCCCCCTCCTCTCGCACAGGAAACAGCTTTGTAGGACTCTCAAGGAACGAAACACGCAGGGGCCGCTTCAGAACCGCTGCCTCTTCGCCACGTTTCATGCCAATAGATCCATAATTGCCACTGCGAGCAGCGTCGTCTGCACTCCAAACATACATCCCAAGCGGTGACTTCCTAACAGGTCTGCTCAACGAAAGTCCCGCCGGAATGATCGGTCCATTCACCTGTGTCGTAGGTGATGCGAGTCCAGGAGGTCCGTGTGGAAAATGAGCAATAGATGGGACAGAACCATCCCATACCATCGCACCTGGGCTGGAACCCGGGACAGCCAGTGGAACAAGGGCTGGAGGAGAAGTCGCGGAGACTTTGATGCCTGCACTCCATGCACGCCTACGTGCCTTAGTTTCAAGAATCCTGTCAGTCTCAGGGTACAATAAACCACACCCAAAAGGGTGTTGTGACCGAACGGAGCCCCAATGTTCCTCGTGTGCACGAGTACGCGCGAGAGTTAGCGCACCGCGGATTCGGGAAAGTAAGACAACACGAGTGGAAAGAATTTCCTCTAAGTTTGGAATCGGCTTGCGCTTGGGCATACGAGGTGGTGGCGAAAATGTGGTGCGAGTGGGCTTCTGCGGAGACTTTGGCGACCGGTAGTTCAACTGAGGACGGATCTTAGGGCGAGAGGAAGTCGTTTTTGAGACAGCCGTCGGAGCCGAGTCCGAATGATCGCGGTGCCGAAAGCATGCACCATTATAAGACAGCGGTTCACCATCCTCAGGGGTACGAATAGATGATTGGCTTTCATCTGAATCATCTTCCTCAGTGGCATCGGACGGCGTGGCAGCGAGTGTGGTGTCCGCTAAATAACCACCGCCTTCATAATCACTTCCAAAGTCCTCATCGAACATGAGCTGCCCATCGTCGAAGGCGAACCCCGTCCCTGAGCTCAGAGCACCAAAATCATCGAAAGTGACATGATCGTCGTCGTCCCACAAATCACCGTAGACATCAGCCCCAAAGCCGAAGCTTTCGCGTAAAAGGCTGTCGTTCTCCTCGTTGAACTCAAAAGCGTACGCATCAAGCTCATCGCCTGAGCTTGGATTTCGGACATGACGAATGTTACATTCACTTGCTGCAAAAATCTCAGCAACACGACATTTCGAAGTGGCATTGGCCGAACCTTGCTCATTGCGAGGATACACGACACAGTCATCATGTTCACTCTCGTCTTCAAGGGGGAAGGGTGAAGGCGCGCGCCATCGTCTTTCCTGAAAGCCGGGCTCGCTATAATCAAGAGCAGCTCTACCCTCGCTTTGAGCTCTTGCATGTTTGCGGGCCGCACCGCGCCCAGGGCCACCACAGCGCTGCAAAGATCTCTCGAGGTCTCGCACCTGGCTGTGAACCCTGGCACCAAAACCGCGGAGTACCCATTCAGCGTACCCAGCATAATGGTTGTGTGCTGAAAGTGCGGGCACAACATGTCTTCTCCATGCATCTATCAGTGTAGCTCGTGCACGGCAGCGGAGAATCCCCGGATCTGTCACTGGTGGAAAAGTGGGGTAATAGGGGGTAATTGGAGATTGAGGGATAGTTGGAAGCGATGCATTGCGTGGTGTGATAGTGGGAATCGGCGGGAGGGGATGCGGAGGTGGAAATGAGGGTGTGGTAGGTGATGGAGGAGGGGCCGGGGGCGGAGACATGGAACGTGGTACCAGTGCGCTGAAAGGTCACCAAAAACTACTTAGAATACTGGAGGAACAAATGATGCGAAATACGCACGAAATCAAGGAAAAAAGCAATGAGCGTTGCCTCTTATGCTTGCTCAACTTCGGAGATTTCGGGGGCACACTCGATATAATAGGTATGCTCTGCGAGCTAGTGACACTGCTACAGACAGAGGTCTCTTCGAGGGTGTCTCTTCGGGCTTCTTGTTCGGCACACGTTCGAACGTCTTCAATGACACTCTGAAGCATCTGTATGCACTGTGCGTTCATGGGAATCTTGGCACCACGTCCATCAACGAAGCTCACGGTGACCTCATTAGCTGGTATATCAAATGTAAGATCATATATCCGGGCGACGAGACCAACCGAACGGTCAAAGACGTGAATGCTTTGCGGTGATTCAAAGTGCAAAACCGAGGTCAGAAGGTGTAGTTGGTTCGACCACGCAGGGGGGAAAGGCAAGTCACGGAGGCTGGTCGGGAAAGCAAGGGTGTAGAGAATATGACTATGCTCAGGTGTAGGGGGGATGAGACGGATGAGCATGGTGACAATTAACTGAGTGAGGTATTATAAAATCTGGTGAAACTGGTTATGCTCTTAGTCGGTCGACGTCTAGCACACAAGAAAAACCGAACGGGGGCGACCCGTTGGTTTTCTAAGGTGTACGTGAGATTACGTTAAACTCCTTAAGACAATATGTTACAGTACGTACGCGTGAAGTTCGGGTCCGCAACTGTTCTGCTAGCCACAAGCAACGATTTCCATGTTCGTAAACAGGAGGATCCACAAGTATGCGCAAGGACATATAGTTGACCGAGACACTGAAGTAAGCTGAAGTGTTTATTCTTGAGGATTTACGTTGGACCAGCCTCCTTGGCAGCTGGACTAATTATTTGAATGATACGTGACAGTCACAACCACTTAAATATACCGTAACGCTGGCCCGTCGGCATTTAGAGAGACATGTTTTGTTGGCGACCTCCATGAACTTCAGAAGCACTGAAAAGTCTAACGTTGTACATTATCTCTACCTCATCGTGCACATGTATGATGCTTGAGGTTTAGTTACAATGTAATATCGCCTCCTGAAACTCATGGCTTGCGTGCGAACCTGCGTCAGATCGAGATTCAAGAGCCCTCCCCGAGGAGTCTCGGCCCGAAACCAGGTAATGATCTCGCAGCGTACCCTTGGGTCACATACTTGAAAGTTAAGTAGCTCGCTGATTTACCGTAGTCATACCCAGGTGAAATCGCGAGGACCAGCATCCCATCCAAAGATTTCCGTGGCTTAATGTAATAGGCCTGGGAGTGTGCAGCACGGTGATGAACCACAGCTCACAGGTGAGTAGGGTATAGGCATGGAATTCCTGCGACAACAGCGTACATAACCATCAATGCGGTGTACGAATTTGCCACGGAAATCCTGTAGTTTTCTGAACTGAACCTATTCAAATACCCCGCACATTTCACGACGACCGCACCCTCTATGGGTGTCGATCGTAGGCATAGCCCGCAGTTCAGTGACACAACGCGGTCATTCGAGGTCAGTTGCCCTCAAGACCATGGCCACTGATGAACAAGCCTCCGAGGGTGACTAATCGGCTAGATCAACATCAACGCTCAGTCGTACCCTCCCCCCAAGTCCGTAGACCGCTGCATCAGCGGTAGGCACATGGTTCGCAAAATATACCCAAATTGCACCCTCATTCTTGTCCCCTGCATCGACATCCGCATTCCTTTACATCGGGCTCGGGGCTCCGTTGTGAATAGGTAGGAGCTGAGGAAGTCATGAAGGTCTTCAAGCCTAGAGAAAAGGAGGGCGGAGGATTGAGAGTACCGAGTGGTGGGACCTCCCTGCATAGTGCTTTTCTTGCACCTACACGGCGTAGTACCGTACTATACCTAGCTAGCTGCGAGTTCGGTTAACTATTTACTAGAAGAGATATAACGGGCTCTCAGTGGAGCTTTCGACCTTCTATAAAGTACACACCTGGTAACAGGATGCGAGGGCTAACGCACCGCCAGATGGTGAGACTTACAGAGGTCTGCACAGTGTACATGATATCCAGTGATTCTTCATAGTCTATTCTCTAGTTTCTAGCAATCCGTGGATGGGCATTGGGTAACGTGGTTGATGAACGTCGCCTGTAAGTGGCGGGGATCCGAGATGAAAACATCGTGTTGCTCGTGTCTTTCAACAAGCAGCTTCTGCACAGGATGCTGCCTGCAGTTCTTGCCCAGCCTTGAGGTGACTTAAGGTTGATTCAGCCGAAGGAGATGTCTGGGAGAAATGCGGTGCAGTTGCCAACACAAGCTGTGCCGTTACCAGTGTCTTCGCCGAATTCTATAGAGAAGCCAGTCAAGCGCCCACTTGCCTTTCCGAAGTATAAGTATAATTGATGGTTTGGGTAGACCCTTCGACCTTGGACAGTTTCCTATAGACCAGCGAGGGCACTGCTCAACCTCCCACTTGTGAATACCCTCCACGCCCACCAAGGACAACGAGCATGGGGAACAACGTGAGCCAACAGATAGAAAAACACAAAGCAAGACGAGCGCAATCCCTCACTCCTTCTCCTCCAAAACCACAACGATTCTCGACGTTGGTAGCGTCTGTGGGATTGGGCAAACGCTCGCCACCACTTTCTTCGGTTCCTCCCACACCGCCACTCACCAAGACCATCATGCCGGAACCAGAGCCACACCCGGAACCAGAGCCACAACAGGAACCCGAAGCAGAACGAGAGAGCGGGCCGCCTGCGGTGCCGTCTCAGACAGAAAAGGAAGGTCTGCCGGAGTCTGTCCCTGAGGTGATTTGGCTTGATTTAAGTTGTTCTCTACAGCTGATACAACTCCTTCCATCTTCCCCCATCTACCCGTCGTTGGCTCAATCGACGACAACCAGGACTCTTACGCTCAAGCAGCAGTTATGCCTTCTCAACCAGCCACCGTTCCTTGTCAGGTATGTGCTTCATACCTACTCGGCAGCGCAGTTATCGCCAGGTTGTTACTCATCCGAAGCGGCTGCTTTCATTTTCGCGTTCTCTGACCTTACTTTCTGCAGTATCGCACAGGACGCACGCTTGGAAGTGGTACATATGCTATCGTGAAGGAGGCCATACACATCAAGACGGGCAAATACTATGCTTGTAAGGTCATTAACAAGAAGCTCATGGAGGGGAGGGAACACATGGTGAGTTTTGGCACTTGAACACTTTGGACGGCCAGCCTGCGATGCTGCTGGGAGTACGCCCGAACCCTCCGGTGATGCTTGCTACAGTAGCGCGTTACAGCATCCTTCAAGTCATGGGAAACATCGCACGGCGATGACCTTGATAACGAGCGCTCATCATCGCACCATTCAATTCAATCCGTAGCAATTGATTGGGCGATGTATTTGACTCTTGCACGTCCGGAGCTTCTTCTCCTCGTGCGACATATCATTGCACGTGCTGATTATATTCTACTGTAGGTTCGCAACGAGATCGCCGTACTGAAGAGGATATCAAGCGGTCACCCGAACATTGTGACGTTGTACGACTACTTCGAGGTCCGTGCATGGTAGACGTGTTCATACAAAACGCCCTAACCTGCGCAAACATTTCTATCTTTAGACATCCCACAACCTCTACCTTTGCTTCGATATTTGCACTGGCGGGGAACTCTTTGACAGCATTTGTGCTAGAGGACAGTACACTGAGACGTAAGTATCCCGTATACCCGTTCTCACGTATAATTAATTCTACGCGCAGTGACGCCGCTGAACTCATTCGCACTATATTCCAGGCGGTGAAATATATACATGACTGCGGTATTGTGCATCGCGATCTGAAGCCGGAGAACTTGCTCTTCCGGTCCAAACCTGAGAAAACTTCAGAAATCATGATCGCAGACTTTGGCCTTAGTCGAGTGATGGCGGATAACAAGTTGAGTATGTTGACGGAAGTTTGTGGTACGCCTGGTGTGAGTGGGGTTCTCCTACTCCTGCACGGGAATTAAATGCTTTGTAGTACATGGCGCCTGAGATCTTCAAGAAAAGTGGGTGATGATGTGACATGTGGATCATTATTCTAATGCCGCGCTAGCTGGTCACGGGAAACCTGTCGACGTCTGGGCCATGGGTGTAATCACTTATTTCTTACTCGCTGGTGCGCATCTACTCTCCCTTCTTGTTTATCAATCTTAGTACTGAAAACTTGGTGTAGGCTACACCCCCTTCGATCGTGACAACCAACGACAAGAAATGGAAGCCATCATTGCTGGAGATTACAAGTTCGAGCCCGGTATGTCATTGCTAACGACTCCCTCCCCTTGGAGTCCCCTTAACATTGTGTTGATAGAGGAATATTGGTCAATCGTCTCGAAAACTGCCCGGGATTTCGTCTCTACTTGCCTGACCGTTGATCCCGAACAACGTCCAACTGCAGCACAGATGCTTGAGCACGAGTGGCTCACATCTGAGATACCACACTTCGTCGAGAACGAGACGGGTGAACCAAAGAACTTGTTGCCGCACGTCAGGAAGGCGTTCGACGCGAGGAGGACATGTGCGTCCCATGTTCATTATTCTCTCCTGAAAATACTAAACAGCGTGAATTCTTACAGTCCGAAAAGCGGTCCTGGGCATGATGGCCATGAAGCGCATGACGACGCTCGCGCATCACCTGTCGCCAGAGGCGCAGAAGCTTGGCGAGGACGTATACCAGTTCAAGCAAGAGTCCGAAAAGGAGGTGCTAGAGGACATGCACGTCATCCACCATCACAACGCCGACGAGGAGCATCGGATCAAGGCCCAGGATGATATATCTATCGCAAAAGGTCCAAATGGGACGGTGCTAGAGAGCAACGGTGTTGCTGAGAAGCTCGCCGCTGTGAGCCTTGCCGCAAAGTCAGGTGGCGTTGGCAAGAGCGTGTAAGACATGAGTGTGTAATACATGAGTGTTGTCAATCACTACTGGAGTCGTCATGTTAGCTACCGAGTGTACATTCTTTTTTTCTATCTGTACTAGTTGTCTCGATACCTGACATTGCACACATTATACACATTAATCAACTATTTTCTTCTGTAAAGATTTCGAGCTCAGATGTTAATGACAACCGGGTAACATTTATGAATCTCCTGTGCTTTCCTGTACTTCCACGGCGACATTCCACAGTATGGTGATTCTGCAGGATGCTATCTAAACCTCCATGACCTCGAGCCGCTGAAACTGGACAAAGTGAATACACCGGACTTGCTCGAAAAAATTGGGACAACATACGCGAGAAAATTGTTTCTTGAACAGAATAATTCTGTCACGGTCGATCCATATTGTTTGTAACTCGCCATATCCGAATGTTCTCTCCGTTGTGACCTCGACGTAAGGCAGAGATGTTGTCAAGTTCTGAATCACCCCTGACTCTGAGATTACTATTGTAGACGGCTGCTTCACCACTCTTCCTAGACCCTGCCGACGCTCAACAGCTAACTGGCTGAAGTCCAGCATCCGTAACTTTATTTCCGCTGTTTTACCAACCTCAAAGAACGAATGTAAAACTCGATTCCCACTGACACCAATCCTCCATGGCCGTTCAGGTGGGTACTCGAAAAGACGAGTATTTGAAGGGCCCCAATATTCCCATGGTATTGGTTCTTCTACCCCTTCAAAGAAATCGAGGTTGAAGAAAATATTAGTGGAAGTGACGAAGACGAGACAACAAAACCCCATGTCAGCGACGAGGCATAGTAGTCGATGCTTGGGGTCTGAGGTCCACGGGGTTTGTTGGGTTTGCATCTGAGGCTCTGAGCTATGTGGAATATCGTTGATGGGGGGTTGGCAGCAAATGCTCAATGGTGAAATAGGCAACGAGAAGCGCGCCAGTAATTGCGGCGCCTGGGATATGTCTTCGATTGAATAAAGCTTCAACTCAGCACTGACAACCAGTAATCTATCGTTTCCGAGGAAGCAAAAATCGATTGATGTGCTGTTATGTTTGTTTATTGGCAGAGTAAGGACGCTCTAAATCAAGTGTCAACCGTCCGTCAAGTTTTTCAATTATTTTTGACCGAGGCTCACATTGGATGTTGTTGAGTGTTTCCAGTCCCAAATTTGCAACGACCACATGTCCTCGTATCTGAACACAGTGTCAGTGTCAGTGTTCAGGAAGCGCCGGAGAGCGACATGTCTCCCCAGAACCTTAAGCTCCAAAGTGTTCGCTCTAAAAGCACTGGTCTCGTATCCAAGTAGCTCCGACGGAGACAGCGTCGGTCCAGCAGCTTGAGGGTGGACGCCATCTACATTTAAACTTCCAAGGTCAATATAGGCAGTCTCGTTAATCCACTCGCGGTAAGTATTGGTATATGCAATGGCGATCAGGTTTTGCGCTGGGTCCATGAACACACCCAAGATGGCACTAGGAACTGAATTCGACAGTCTTGGAGACCAATCACGTTCGATTGTTTGTTGGGAGGGCTTTGGTAGTATTGGCAAGATCTTGGCCAGGTCTTCCACGTCATCCCACAAGCAGATATGCCCTCCGCCAACAGATTTCTGGGGAAAATGGAATCTTTTGAACGTAAAGACTGTCTTGAAAGAGTCAAAGCACTTCTCGAACTTGAACCATGATTGGGCTTTGTCCCGCAGGAGTTGTAGGTGCTTTGCAGTAGAAGTGTAACTGTGGAGAGGGACAGGGAGTAATTGTTGGCCACCCAGCTCGACTATGTACTGGAGCTCGATGGACGACTTGTAAGTTTGGTGAAGAGCCTTACATACCTGCAGGACGATCATTAGAAATGATTGTTATGTAGATTGGTACATGAATGGATCATAGCTCACAGATGTGCAACGAAGAATATCTTGCCAAGGGAGGGAGGCCAGAATATAAGACTGAAGTTCTTCAGGAATACACTGGAACTCTGCTTTCGGATTCATTTTCAGCTGGGGAACTTGAGAGTTAAGCAGTCTTGATTCCCCATATAATCCAGTAATGCTCTTTATGTCATTCGCCCCTTTTGCTTCAGGCCGAAACGTAGGGGCAACGTCGTTATGCGAAGGGGTTGACCAAATTTGGTATCACGTGAGCAGGACCGTTTGTGATATCACATGACTATTTCACTGTTTATGGAAGGTGACCTGCCTTTTTCGCTTATCAACCCCTTCGCAAGGTGCCTCCGATTTCCTAAAATGTGGTCAAACAACCCCTTCGGAGCCCCCTGGCGAGCCTTTGGCTCACCGATCGAACACAACAAGCCACTGCCTGATTTGAACCCGCTTCAAGGACCCACTTCTAATCATATTCCTAGTGCCCGCTGCAGGGGCATCACTGGTGCACGAACGTTCCGAACCGTCACTCTGAATATCTTCATAGCATATCCTCCGGGAGTGCATCCTGCATCGAGATTTAATAATCCTCGGTGATCACGACTTCGCAATGGACAAAACGTAAATCGAAACTCATGTTGATGAACATATATATCAATAAAAAGTTATTACTCGAACAAGTGCTATGGTGCCGTCCGCATAATCATACACCTAATGCCAATGGAAGAATTACCAATCTCATGCGCGAATTGGGTGGTGAAATATCGTAGATGCCAATACCCAGTGCCAAAGCCAAGAAAAACTCATGCAGTCTCCGTCATGAGGTGAGGCTTTCCTATCGACATAGCGAGGGACGTGAGGAGGACCTCCCATGCTACATCGAGGGCACACCAGAGCCGCTCATCCGGGATGCCCAGTGCGACTGCATTCCGCCACATGCCGTGCACTCTACCAATGTGCATGAGCAGGGCTTGCGCGGTATATGTCTGGGCAAGTTTTTGAGCGAACTTTTCGAGGAGAGGCACGACAGTGGTGGGGTCATCGAGATAGAGTTGAGGCGGTGTGGGACAAGGCAGAAGGGATCCAAGAAGGTGGTCGATGCGCTTGGTGTAGAGGAAGGTAGAGAGCTGAGGGAAGACCTCCGGGGCAGGAATGCAAAGAGGGACAACTGGAACTTTGATCTCCTGACCCGCGCACCCGGGGAGTGCTGGCTGTGGGGCAGGTAGAATGGGAAGGTTCGCGCAATGCGTAGCGAAGACGAGATTGTGCGCGGGGAATAGTGTAACGTGACGACGGGAAGTGGCAGGCTGGCGGGATGAGAAGACTGCAAACATGTGCGTGGGCATGTCAGACGAGAGATCGTTGACGACGATAGAAAGTTCCTTCGGGAGGACATTAGAGACAGGCTCTGCTTTAATGCCTGCAAGGACACGGAGCATGCTGGAAAAGGCTCCGTCAGATGATGCGACTACAACAAAGGGATGTTGGACTTACTCAGGTCCGACACATTCAAGTCCCTCCAGAATGTAGTCCAGGTGCGTGTTGGCAAGTTCAGGGGCGACAGCCTCAAGTGTGAATTTGGAGATTTCAGCAACGACCTCGGGTCGGGCCAGGCGTCTCGGAAGAGACACACTGGCAGTGGACATAGACACTGGTGTTGAATCGCCCATCTCGACATCGCGAGAGAGAGTTGGGACGTCCATGCGGACTGAAGTAGGCGGGTACTTGGACTGGGTGGTTACCTTGTGCTTCTTGGCATGCACGATTGCATGCCTGGGGTGGTGCGCCCCGCCGGAAGCGAGGGCCCTGCGACGGCGAGAGGCGGCCTGAATGCCATTGCGAACTTTAGATGACTTTGTGGAGGCGCGTGGAGTAGGAGGGGTGTTCTCAGAGTCAAACCGACGATTGTAGTGAGCAGTCTGCATTGTTGTATGATGGATGAGATGAGGTTGAGATAGGAAACTAAACGCAAGTAGATGGCAGGATGGCAGATGCTGGACGGGTTTGCTTGCTGGTACTTTGCTGAGAACTAACCATGACGAGAGGACGCTCTTTATAAACCTGCAACGGAAGAGACAATCCACCAGGGACGGACGTGACGTGACAATGCAAGGCAATCCATCAAGTCACACAAGGAATTACCTTTTAAGCAAATTGCGAGACAAATTTTAGCTACCTTTGGAAGTTGTTTGGGACCCACAAGCACAAACATGGACCCACCCAAGAAGCATTTTGAAAAAGCAATCCATCAGATTCAATCCTGCGCGTCTTCCCAATTGTCTTCATTTCAATCTTCTTGTCCGTTAGATGTTGCCACGTCGCCATAGGGGCACAACGTCCACATTTCTTCGCAGATGAAATTCATGAACAATCCACCCACCGTAGCATTAAGTCCCTGTAAAGAGTCAACCATGGCCAGGGTGCTGTGTAAACGGTTACAAATGTCGCTGCTATAATCACACGTTATGTCGACGTTCTCCGGATGTCGTACAAACATCCCGGAAATATAAGCCCGATCAGTGGAGGCGAGTCTCGATCCCAGCCGTTATGGTATCCGTTACGATTAAATTAGATAAGATGTGGTTATGGTTCCACACGTCTGTAACCGAGGCTATAGGACGCGTTTAGCCTGGCGCTGGTCGACATGAAAGACGCGCCGTCGATAGCTTTGCGATCAGGTAGTGCATATGCAACATCAGAAGCTTCGTATGATGCAATGGTCGCAGTAGCCGATTTCTTGACTCGATCATGCAACGAATTGAGGCACAATTATGGAAGCACGTATTTTCGAGCCACCAGGAGCGGTTCATCGGGCATGGTTAGATTCGTGTCATGCCATAGGTGCATCGACCAGGCAAGCAAGCAAGGTGCGGTAATGTGGGCGATAGATGACATAGGCCGCGTCCTAAAGTGGCGTCCGATCGAACAAGGTGTTGGATCTGATTTCTTGTAGAATGATCACCTGTGTCTTTCGACATAAAATTGCGACCACGAGTATCTGGACAGAACGTCTGCATTCCAATGTAGAATAGTCAGCAGGCTCCCAGTCGCCATCGTGGAATTAGGTAGCGAGAATGAGATGATAGAAGATGGCAGTAAAAAAACATAGAAGATGAGAAGATAACGTGGAAGGCAAGCGGAAGCGGAATCGGGGTTTTGGTCTGATTTCTGGAGGCTTGTAGGAGGGCAATGCGACGCGAGTAGTGGCGCATGAAGTGAGTGTTACCCATTAAACCACAATGAACGTTCGCGGTCCAATAGAGAATAGCCAGCAGACTCCCAGTAAATATTGTTGGAATTAGGTAGCAAGAAAGGGCGTCACAGAAGAGAATGGTAAGAATACAGAAGAGGAGAAGGCAAGGTGGAAGGCGACCAGTAACTTCATGATGATTAATCAACATTCGTTTCCACAAACAATACTTACTGGGCCTACTGGAGTGAGACACACCTGGAACAAAACCATTGTCAACATATCTCCAGATGGATGAACAAGCAAGGACTAGGCTTAAGCTTAAGCGTATTGTTAGATACACCTGTGTGACGTGTTTCAATCTCCCTGTATTTTTTTTAGCGGGAGGCAAAGAGGAGAATATGTAAAAATGAACGGAGGAAAAGTTGTCAAAACACCACCAGTCTGTTGCATTTACAGTTTACTTGCGATGTATTCCAGACGGCCAGCGACTTATAACGTCCCTTCCTATAAATCATAGCATGTCGCGGTCACACTTGTCATTTTCTGCACCAGAACAAAACCTGTCCAGTCATCTGTCACGTCTGCGACTCGAGATCAAAAGTCAATCTGAATTCTGAGTGGATGTTTTTCATCCATTTAGTAGGAGGGGTGTTGAAATGATGAATATCTGTGAATCATTTCAATTCTTGACATCATTCCAACTAAATAATTCATTTAAATACTAGTAGTTAGCTTTTGGATTTCACTGGAGCAGTATTCCTCACCAATTCTTCCAGGCTGTGCAGGGACCACGAGGTCCTGCCCTACTCCCTTGTGTATGACACCGTGATCAATCGATCGACATCTAAGTACTAAAAGGGTTTGTGCAAAGTCACGTGGTCTAAACGCGATCACATGACATGTTTTGAACACTATCGCTGCGACGGTTTTAGCTTTACCAAATGCCCTGACGATGTCAACGACCACGAAAATCCTCTTCAACAGCCCAGCTCTGCATTCCCTCAAGCGCGACCAGCTCGTCAAGTTATGCAAGATTCATAGTATCAAAGCTAATGGTAAGAACAAGGATCTTATCGAACGTCTCCAGCGGCACGCAGAGACACTTCCGCCTGATGATCCGTTGAGGGTTGCAACGAGAAGTGACATAAGTGAAGACGAGCAAGATGACGAGGAGGAAGAAAGAAAGAAAGCAGCTTTGCTGGCGCGCCCCAGTGAGCAATGGGAGATTGTCATGGACAGCATTGCCGAAGTCGATGAAGATGCTACTGCAAACACACTCAAAAGTAACCGGGCGGGTAATTCTACACAAACAGGGGAGTTTGGAACGAATGGGGGGAAAGGTACATATCTTGCTGACCCATTCTATGCATAGTCATTCAATGATTCTCTCGTCAGCCTCGAGCGTCAGTTCTTCCCTCAAAGCCATAGCCAGCTCTTTGGGACTGAAACGCGGGAATGAATCCTCTGTAACGACCACAACTACCTCATCCAAATCCTCTCTCGCTTCCACTCAAAGTGGCCAATCGCAGAGCACAGCACCAACTGAACATGAGCCCGAAGTTGACCCAATCCCAGGACAAAACGCGCTTGCAGGTCGCCCTGCACCATCTAATGCCCGCCTCAGTATATCTCAGGAACCTGCAACAACCACAATTCGTCTGGTGTCCTCCGATGATCCTATGAACCCACTATTCTCCCCTCCAAGACTACATCCATTCAAGACATCGTTTGATCTTGAACCCCCTACACCCGGAGGAGGAGAAGGCGGTGGTGTATGGCCCCTCTCGCCCGGAGCAGCACAAAGCGATCGCATATACCCAGCCATCCCAACATTTTCTGCGTTTGGCCCCATAGACACTTCCGATATGGACATCACCGTCGATTTTCCTCGTTCTATCCAATCCTCCACGCCAGCCCGTACGAAGCTCAAAACGGGTGCCACACCAAAATCTGCTGACAAGCCCTCTGATATCCCTCAAGATTTATTTTCCCCGGCACCAAAACCTGCTCGTTCACGGGAACCAGTAGGCTCATTCTGCCCACAGCGTTCGCCTGCAAAGGCGGGCGGAGAGTTGGGCGTACCCCATTCAGAGGCGTTCATCTTTGGTTCCCCCAACCCTCAACACCGCCTTTCAAACGCCCAATTCCGAAGTGCGGCACAAAGTGTCCTGGACGAAATGAACTCGCGCCTCGAGGCGGAGGGCGTCGCAGGCGTGGACATCGAAGTTTTGAAACGCCGGCAACAACCCATGACAGCACACCCCAAAGAAGAAGACGCGCAGCAGGAGAAAGAAAGTATAGGGGTGCTATTCAATAAAGCGCACCAAGCCCAATTCGACAAGATGGACAGTATCACGAAACATTATGCTGCCCGACGTGGAGAGCCATCTAAACCTGATACTGCACCTGTCTTGGGTAAGCGTAAAAGCTCCGCCGCACCTGCTTCCATCGCTGGAAAGAATCGTAAGTCGAGTGTTGTGGTCAAGAAGGATCGTGTTCCTTCCACTTCAAGTGTGAGGCTACGCCCAATTCCGAAGAAAATCGTCCCGGGAGGATTTGGCGATGATGAGGACGATGATGACAGTGGACGGGAGGAGGGTAGGCAGCTATCTAAACGTGTTCGCGTCGATCCTGCTGAGGATGCCGAGAGGGTGAGGGAAGAGGAGAAGAAGCTCAAGGAGCGCGAAGCTATTCGCCGGAAACTGGACGCCAACAAAGCCAAGAGGCGCAGCAGCATGGGCAGGCCAAGTATGGGCAAGGGTATCGTCCGTAAGTCAGATACTTTCTGGCATCTTGAAGGGTCATGTGATCGAATCGACTTTGCTGATTTGGCCTACAGAACAACCAAATCAAACCTCACGTTTTGGTTTCCTCTCGTCTGCAAAGAACCTAGTCGCGAATGTCTGGAATCGCGGAGCTGGTGGGTCTAAGTCTAACCCCCCTGCGAAGCCCACGCCAGCGCCTGCGCCCCCGGCAAAAATGCCACCCCCGTCTGTTTCCTCCAAATCAATCAAGGAGCCTCCCAAAGTGCAATCGATGACTAAGAAAACCCCCATCATCCCCGGCTCGTCTGGCATGCCACCCATCTTCAAAGAACACGTGCCATCGGTCAGCATTAGCAAACGCGTGCCCTCCGGAAGTTCGCTTGCGCCAGCAGCTGATTCAACAATCACCCCGCACTCGCTGAGCCCTCAGATTCCTGCGTTCACTGCTCCTGGGTCATCCAGCAAGATAAGCAATAATAGGACTGTCTCCGCGGCTGGTGTATCGTCGCTCAACGTCGCTTCTAGAACCAGTAACACGGGATCGAAGACCTCCCTCGGTGGTACATTAAAGGGCACAGCCGCCGACCTTCCAGTGCGCACCCGTACCTCTACGCTCATGGCGCCTACCGCATCATCACTAGCCAAGAAAAGTAGACTTCCCGTGCCGACGTTTTCCCCGCTGCAGGCGAAAGGCAAGGACAAAGAGAAACAGATGATGAATTCTCCAACGTCCCCCTTCATTCAAGGCAGGATCTTCAGCCAGCCGCTGGCACTGATGAGCCCAACGGCGAAGCCTGCAGAGCCACAGAAGTCCCTTGGAGCTGCTGCTGCTACACTGACGATCGTAAAGCCTCCTATCCCACCGAAGCCAAATGTCATGCCCGGACGGCGGCCGCGTATATCAAGGGGAAAGGTGATCGCGAAGCTCGCGTCGCAGCGCGAGGCTCAGCAGGGAAGAGGTGTGGGCGCTATCCCGAAGCCACACGCAGGCACACCAAGCAGCTCCCGTACGAGCGCTAGCGTGCCAAAGGTACGGTCTAGTATGAGCGCCAATATTGGGAGGCAGGCGCAAGGTATCGCAAGAAAGAGAGGGAGCGAGGATGTGGTGATGAGCGCGAAGAAGCGAGCGAGGAGGAGCGAGTATATGAGGAGGCGGACTCGTGTGGGCGGGGAGGGGATGAGTGTGGATGGGTGAGCTGCAATGTGTGTATCTTTTGGACAAAGTACTAGCTAGTTTATTAATCGGCGGCAGAGCTCTGCGCAAAGGCTGTAGCAGAGTCGAGGTTTTTCTTTTTGACTGTATCTTGTTATGCATTTGACGATAATCGACCGAGTCTACAGTATATAGATCTTGTGTATACATATTACATTGACTTACAGGAACATAGCCTGCGGCGCCGGGTTGATTATGGCTTGACCATTGTGGTTTGATTTGTTTCCCTGAAGAGTTATGACACTGTAGTCACGTCAGAGCTCGGCGGTAAGAGAGTACTCCACATCGTCCCTCCTAAAAAAAGCAATATGATTATACGGCAAGCTATCGCCATGTTTCGTTAAGACAATGCATCTGTTGTATTTTGGAACCCATAAATACACACGGACGCCGAAGATGTTGGTGCAATGACCTCACCTTACCGTACAAAGATTTACAACGTTAACATCACGCCCAGAGTTTGCACTGCATCTCGGCTACAAGGCGTCGCGGGTGTATGAAAAGTAGATTAATGATTATATACACATAAGTAAGGAACACATTGCGTAGGCGATCGGGTGCAGGACGACAGGAAACGTTAGAAAAGAATTAACTAATAGCAAAGCGAATTGCGATGCGCAAGTAAGTAGGTAAAATATGAGCAGGGGTAATAATTCATGATCCTCGTTCAGTTGTATAGGGCGTCGTATAAAGGCTAATTTAGTAAAGTGAGCGAAAGGGAATAAAGGGAAATACGTGTCGTGTCCCCTCATTTAGGCAGCGGGGGAATATTAGCTGCCTGGCTGCGCTTTCGGATTCGGCGTGCTTCCACCGTAACATTCCACGCGGTCTGGACCACCTCAATGAATTTGAGGTCCCGTGGACCTAATGACAGAATATTCTTCCATAGTCCTTGATTGAATCTGCTGTACTCTCGAAGTTGATCATCGCTGCAAAGCGTTGCCATCAGATTGGCCATGGTGGGAGGGGCGGGAAATTCTCCTATCACCTCAGATGGCAGGAGGTGACAGCACAGCAATTGTGATCGTGTTTCGAGACCAAGTCCGAAGAGTAAGAGTAAAGGGATAGATGGAGCATGCGGGACAAGCATCGGAATGACAGGGAGTGTGACGAATTGCCCCACGGTATGTTGAACAGAATGTGGGACCGGAAAAGTAGATCCAGGTGGGCTGGGTGGGATTATATTCGTTCGAAAGTCACGGGTGAATAAGTCGACACGAATGGGTACTAAAAGAGGTTCATAAGATGAACCCCACTCGCTCTCTGGGATATCAAAGACTGCGAGAACATGAGAGGGCATGTGAGCGTCTCGTCTGACACGCATGTCGAAACTTGACGGAAGCTGGGAGGCCGGATCTAACGTCGCCTTTACGACGTTAAAATGAGCGCAAAGAAGGCTGTGCAAAAGGATTAGCGGGCATCCGCTGATGCTTTCAGCTGAGAACATACTCGAGGGGATCAGATTCTTCAGTTATAGTATATTGTTTTGAAGATATTAAACGGCTGCGGTGGCTACTCATGGTGGAAGCTTGGAAGGGAGGGTGATACCCAATGTCGAGGGTGCGTGTGTGAGTAAGGAACGTCTGGAAGGCTTGGAGGATATACGGGGCGTAGTATGTTCGTCAGATTCCGGACTTTAAATGTAGTTTAGTATGTATTTTTCAAAAAAAAAAAACGAGGCAAAGAGATATAGCGCAGTCTACGCGGACATAGTCAGAGAGCCGAAAGATTGGGACGTACATACCGTGCTTGTATTGAGTTAGATGCACTGCGGTTCAGTCAGTGCGGCAAGATACGTGACGTGGAATCAGGAGATCGTCAAAGGAGTCAAAGGGAAATGACCATGCCTCTAACCAAAAGAGTAAAATGAGAGTGGTAAAAGCAAGATGAGAGAGCGGGAAGAAAGTGTGAAATTCACTTGCTTGACGCTCGTCCCGTTTAGGGTGGGAGACCGATAATAATCACTGACCAAGCCACGAGGCGAGATTTAAGTTGTCCTCTGCGCACTGCTTAGGACGTAAATCCGGGTGAAAACCCGCTTTAGGCAGCTGTATGCAACATTGTAAAGCCGCATGAAAGATCTATGAAAAACAAATACGACAACCGAGAAAGAAAATAACTCACCACCGGCCAACCTCTGAGACGCCTTGTGATGATGATGATTTGATCGAAGCTCGAGAAGCTGCCCCTGTAAAAAGGTCCCGTCCAAACAAGGAAGTCTGGACTTCTAATTATAAACAAGTTCAAACTCGCAAAACTTGCATATTCAATTTATATAATCCAATACATTATACATATATATGGTATATTTGGAAATCAGTTTACTGACGTGTCAATTTCTCATGGAAAAATATCAATTCCGGAGTCACATCCCAGCGTCACGCAAACCCTAGGTCGCTAAGCTGAAGACTTCCAACTGACTCCTCTGACTCGATCTTTAAACCGAAATTGCAGGTTAGCTATTCGCATCGTAGCCTCATTACACTATAGAGTATGACTCCTCCGATTGAATATTATGAACGGTCACAGTTCATCTCGTCATTCATTTCCTGCAACGCAAATTTAGGTTCCAACCAGTCTCCGTCACTGCCGCACAGTGTCAGTGGTGTGTGTTGTTTTCAGGGCAGCATAAATTTCTTCCTCATGACCCCGGATACTCGAACGGGGCCTCTATCCACTTGGATCTGGAGTGTATGATAAAATTATCGTCACCAATTCCCCTACTCACAAAAACCTCGACGGTGCCAATTTCGATAAATTGCCAGATAGCACCTTTCCCCCCATGATAAGTTCCGCAATTACCTTGCCCGTTCCAGGCGCATTGCAAATGCCCTTCAATCAATATCGTCTCATGTAAAATTTACTTGTGAGTGTAGTTCACTTACCCAGCAGGTATGACCAGTTGCAATGTATAGGCCCTTGCCGACCTTGCTTGCTTCTCCGATGATGGGTCCCCCACCGGTACGTACCACCGGCAAAAAGCATGCCTGGCACTTCTCAACTGTTCCTTCCCTCAGCTCCTGGGAAATGCTGGCAACATGGTTTCTGATACTTTGACATGCCGTTAGATCGACTTCGACGTCATCTACGCTGTTGGGTAATGCTGAATCATCTCCTGGTCCACAGGCATATACTTCGTTGTCCGGGCGTGCGTATATCTCAGGAGAGACAAGGCGAGAATGTGGAAGTAAAATTTCTGTGAATAGCACGTAGGGCGATATCATGATGCCTGCCTGTGGACGGATGGTAACACTATGCGCTCGGGTGGCTGCAATTGGAAGAGACGGTACAATGGATGGCGACCATGCACCAGCAGACAAAACTACATGCGTAGCAGGAAGAATTTCAATGCGGTCTCGGTCAGAAGGATTGCCATAAGTGACGCCCGTGACTTGACGATCCACTCGCTCAATGGAGATGGCAGTTCCCTCCACCAATTGAACGCCTTTCTCCTTCGCGAGTTCGAGCATGCTTGTTGTGAATAAATATGGATGAACCTGCGCTGTTCCGCCTGAATCGGACATTGAGCTGTACGACGTGGTTAGCTCTTCCTTGACCCAAGTCAAGTCGTCAGGCAGCCCCGTATCTGCCCTGTGCGTTGGACTGACGCCGATTGGCGCAGTGGCTTCCAGACCAAGCGTCTTCTCCAGACTCTTTCGTTGTCCTCCTTTGCCAACGCCTGTTCCACTCTTACCAAGCGCCTCTCCCTTCCCTTCCCAACTGCCGCAGTCAACGAATCTCCAACCCCACCTTTCGGCACCATTATGCTCTTCAGCGAGTTTCACATGTTCGGGAAATGATATATCTACGATTTCGCGAGGATAGGCCCATTTAGCAATCAATCCACCAGCCTTTCCAGAAGCTCCTTGAGCTACGCCGTTCGCGGAGGCTTCAAGGATGGTGATCTTTGTTGTCGCGGGAGAATATGATGGGTGCCTGGACAGGTAGTAAGCCGTAGTACAGCCTAGAAAATGGTCTGTTCAATGTTCCAGGGGGTCTGGACTGTATACGATACCAATGATTCCGCCGCCGATAATGACAATGTTACGTTGTGCTTCCTGCTCCATTTTTCTGAGATGCAATAAAAAATTTAGGGTCAGCCTGCTTTCCCTCAAAGTGGTGGAATAAATGACGGAGGCACTGGTGACCGGGCGCCGGGCGGACCGATGTCACACGTCTCGATTGTAGCCCCTCGTGGGTGGAGTTGCACTTTGTCCATGTTGACATCAACACACCAACCGCGTCTAAACCAGAACATGAACTCATCCTTCAAGTTGACAGTACATAGCTACATCAATGAGGAAGGACTAACTTTGTCGCACTCTACTGCGACACTGGAGCAAGGACGCGACCTCGTCCACGCAGCCTCCTCAAATATCGGATGGAGGGAACCGATTATTTCGTTCAACGAACGACTGTTTGGTAGGCTGTCTATCAGTTGATTGTTCTCTCATTAACTGTCATTAGAACTGAGGTATGACCGCCTATACGAGTTCAGTGCCCGTCCGCCGCATGTACAGACGCCTCGGAGTCGAGTCCATGTTCCTAGGGATTGGGGAGATCTATCCCCAAGTGATGATGAAGCATTTGTGCTTGATGTTTTAGAGGAGTTTATACATATACCATTTGAAGTCCCTCGTGCTCGTCCTGCTCGAAAGCGCTCTGCACCACCAGATCCGCACACAGCGCTTCGCGACACACAGTCACAAGAGATAACGCGTTGCAGTACTTCTTCAACAGATGGATTGACTCTAGAGCCCCCCGCCAAACGCCGCAGATATTATGTCGCTTGTATTTCAGATTTGATACCCCAGGTATTGAAAATTCATTTTGTTTAGCTTCATTCGCGGCTCACAATTTGCAGCCCCATTTTGTCGCAGGGCCTAGCATCGGTTTTCCGCCATTGGACACGGAGAAATTTAAGCCGTATAGAAGAGCCCGGGTGTTACCAATACCCCCCTCTGATGTTCCTTCCGTCATGCTCTTCATGAAGTGTGCTTACAATAGAGCGGCTTGGCTTATTCCTATACGTGGCAGCCTACCATGCGAAGGTGCCACCTGTGCCATCATACTAGAATCCTCGGAAGTCGCAGAGGAGGATGATGCCCCTCTGCTCCCCTCTGGACCCATACCCAACAACGACGGAATCTCGCGAATTACTTGGACCCATGATTCGATTGTGGCCTTCTGGAAGTTTCTGATAAACCTTCAGCAAGCTAAGAACCTCGGGCCTATCTCACTTTTCTTCCATACTGCACCGTCCGACACTACATTTACGCTTGACAGTGCGACAGACCTCACGGCTGAAACTGGTAATCGACCTATTCAACGTTCGCAATTGAAGCAATCCACTGTCCTTTCCGATAGCTTCTCGGATCAGGTTCGGCGCGCACGGCTGGAAGCTACGGACTTCATCAAGGTATATCATGATGTCAAGTACTCATTATCCCTCCGAAATATTCTGGACGCCTATCAGTATGCTCCTGAGGGAGTCATACCCGAGAAACATCCGCAGCCAAGCAGCCGGGAAACAGCGGGATCAGTGGCAAAGATTAGACCGTTGAAAGGAGCCCGGCTCGTACTCGTTGACAACCTGTCCAAGCCTATGATCATGGTCTAATAAAGATGTCTTTGTCACTTGATGCTCTGCCCATTGTGGCACGAGAGCTCCCTTGGTATTCGTACCGATGACCAAGGGATAACATCAGACAGACTTGAATTAGATCTACTGGCAATTACCTCCTTACAGTACGCTTAATATCTCGACTGCCGTCACTGCTCGCTGATCTGCTACCTCAGGGACGGATGATGTCAGTTTTGTCTACCCGCGAGAACGCATTCAATCGCGATGATATGTGGTTCGGTCCCTTCATTCATCGCGTTATCAAATTCAGCCTGTCGCCACTTCCTTGCTACGTGGATCGTGTTCCCAGTTTTCCCCTTACCATGCACCCCGTTTCCCTTGCACGCTGGATGCGCTCGTCGGCTTCTCCAATAGCACGGTCCACTGACAACGACATGTCTGGTGACTACTGGAGTAGTTTTGTGGAACAATGTTGGCATCTACACTGCGCCAACAAAATACCTTCTTTCTCGAATCATGTGACGACCAGCTCGAAAACCACGAATGCTCATCTCGTACAGGTTTGCTTCGTGCGTCCACATTTCTGAGCGGGCTAAGGTCTGAGTATTCCAATCCCCTTCGATCGGCTCTAGCAGAGCCTGGCTGTAATCAGCTGCGCGGCGTACCAGAAAAGCAGCCTCATTTTCATATCCCCAAGATTTTGTTTCGGCAGAGGAGGGCGAGAAATGAAAGCTTTGAAAGCGCTGCGGGGATTGGGCAAACTTGCATCCATCGATTAGCAACTCAATTAATGTCGCTGTCGCGCATGTGCCTCTCAAGAAGGTGCACAAGGGACAGGTTACGTATAGTGACAATGGCCATCCAGGCTACCTAGTGCTTATTATCTCGAATCATGTGGCCTCATGATTTCGTTCGTGTGCAACTGCGGCATTCTTTGTAGCTCGGCTGCTGTGGTATGCATTCACTTGATACGTGTGGTCCTTCGCATCGCCTATACAGCAGGGTGTGCGACGTTAGGGCTCCGTGAAAAACTGGTTAGTTTTTGACATATGGGGTTTTTGACATGTTTTTAACATGTTTTTAACATGTCAATAACTGGGGGTCGGTTTTGGGGTGTCAAATACTTGTTCAAAACCC
>Ga0153975_1000041_pt1 | contig 38316 bp, 50 predicted proteins | sample TSGA059MetaG_FD_104694 | JGI IMG/M metagenome (GOLD analysis project Ga0153975, IMG submission 104694) | Attine ant fungus gardens microbial communities from Georgia, USA - TSGA059 MetaG | ecosystem: Host-associated > Fungi > Mycelium > Unclassified | place: USA: Georgia, Yuchi Wildlife... | reverse complement strand
GAGAAACCAGGCCCAGGTCTACTTTCCAATGACACCCCTCTAAACTCTCGTCCTTCCCTGCATCGAAGTGCGCATCCGCCCACCCATCTCATTCCAATGCGCGTCTCATCGTCCACTTCCTCTTCGTCCTCCTTATCTTCACAAACTCTCCCACAATCTCAGCGGTACGTTCGTCCGCGCGGCCTGCGGATATGGAACCTCTTCAAACAATGGCTGCCTATCTTGGCCTACGGTGCAACCAGCCTTGGTTTCGTCCTAGCCATCGCATTCTGGAAGACTGAAGTTTTTGATGGTGAGCAATCGTCTCCTGTCTATTTTGCGTTCTCTCGATACCCTATTTGGTCACTGAGTTTCCTGCTGCTGAGGAATACTGCAGTTTCGTATACACGCAATGCTTTACGATTCTATACTTCACTACTGACAATACTTCCCGACAGGTCTTGACCACCTTTCACACTGGTTGCGAAACGATGAACAGTTTGGCTACGCGGTGTTATTCTGCCTCATCTTTGTAACGACATTCCGTATGTCCCGTCCTTAATTTATTTTTGGTCATATCAGTATATTCACGTTCTGCCCCTCGTACGCTCCTGTCTACCTCAATGTTCTCACGTTCAAATAGCTCCTCTCCCACTGTATTCCACGCTGATCACATTATCGGGATACACATTTGGGCCGTGGATCGGCGCTGTCATCTCATACTGCGCTGCACTATCCGGTGCTGTCGTCGTGTTCTGGCTGTCACGGACGTTCTTGCGCGAACCGATCGCTCGCTGGCTTACATCGACACGTGGTTTAAGCCGCGCTGTCCGAGCAGTCGAACGCAGGCCACAGTTATTGTTCTTCGTCAGACTCGCTCCTTACCCGTACAATGTGCTCAACGCTCTCCTTGCGGCCACGCCAACGCTCACCATGCGGACCTATGTCATTTGCACTGGCTTGTCCCTTTTCAAAGTAATCGTGCATACCAGTATTGGTGCAGGAATTCGCTCGTTCAGTGCCAAAAAGGAAGGCGATCTTCAGGAAGAAGAAGATGATACCTGGAGTAAAGTGTGGACCATCGGCGGAATTCTTTTATGCATCGCATTGTTCGTCTACCTTAGCTGGGTAGCCCGCCGAGCCGTGGACGATGAACTAGATGACGAGTTACCCGGAAGTGTAGCGGAAGAAAGGGTGGCGTTCTTGGTCGCAGGATCATCTGTCGAGGATGAAGATACGGGATCTGGAACACTAGGAATGCCGCTGACCTCGCGGAACAACATGACGGAGGCTGAACTAGCTCCCCACGAACTTGTTTCACCCCGGCGCATTTTGTCAGGCGCTGGCGCAGTCTAGACGCTGCATTTCTCACTTAATTGGACTCATACCGAGCCTTAGATTGTATATTACCCCGTTAGCACAGGATTGATCAACAACCACAATTTGTATGTATGTAATTTTATTTTTTTCCTCCCTTTAGTACGTTTGGATATCTATCTCCTATTCGCCTTACCATGCAGTATCCGTCGTTCTTTTCTATCTTTCTACATAGTATCGCAATGCACTGTCCATTTTTGCGAGCACCAAGGAAATATGCATGCGATGCCAATCTGGGATGACACTGCCAATTATACAAGTTTTGAACCAGATTCATTTATAAGAGAGGCTCGATGTCGATCGCACAGGTCAACGTAAAGGCTGACCCGGGAGCTGTGTACCAATTCAATAGAACTGCCCTGGCCTGACGCCCACCCTGCAGCAAAACGGCGTACGGCACTAAGTCCTGTCACAGGGTCAACCCCCTCTTTCCTGCTGTGCACGATCATTTAACGAGGGCACTCCACCATATCACGAAGGAAAATCCGCAAAGAAAGAAAAGAAAACATGTGAACAGCACTTTTACAATGAGCCGCAACAAAAAGCGTAGTTGTGACACAGCCACCTAGGAGTTGTCGAGTAGGCTACAGTGTAAACATAGTACCTACATAGCGCCCGTCCCCCCGCCCGCCCCCTTTTTTTCTTATTTCGAAATTCGCGTGATATTTTTATACGATTTCTTTTGGGTGGCAAAGTAAAACCCGAGCAACACAAAGGACGAACGAGATAATTCACATTTTACGTTACCACGACTTGTTTTTAGGTCCGATCAGAATTCTGTGAATCGGTCTGATCAGATCAAGATTCAACAAAACAAACCCTCGATCTGGTGGTAAACCCCCCGGAACGCCGTATCTTGTTTATCTTTTGGGTTTTTTTCAGAAATAATTTGTTTTTAGATTTGACAGAGAAATCCGGAGAACTTGTTGAATTCAGCAATGTGGTTCTGATAACCCGGAGACCTAGGAATGGGTGGTAGAATTCATTATAGTGGACCGTTGGCTCGTATCGGAATAAAGATACAGATCAAATTGAACGCGTGCTCGACATTGCGACATACTTACGAGTAGTACTGTGGCGACCGCTTTGCAACTTCCAACAATCGGGCAAACAAATTGTATTGCAGATACTGACGCTAAAAAAAATGCAGACAGGGATATCAATGAACGGGGGTAACTGTATACGGGGTAACCGTATTCACACTAGGCCAAAGTCGATATAGAGAGCGGTGAAAAGGTATCGAAGTGAGTGATGATGGGGTTGTACAAATGAGGCGCAGCGAAGTATACACGTTTGAACTAATGAGAGAGCACATGCAGACGCAGCCGGTCGTTTTGTTCATGAAGGGGATCTTCCAATTTCGTTCAGCTTCTTTTGGAAGAAACCGGCAAATTCGAGGCAAAGAAAGGAAGGTGGATCGTAAAGGCAAACACAAAGCAACCGATTGTTCAAAGATGAAAAAAGAAAGACCAAGGAATGGAATAGCAAAGCAAGCAACGCGCTCCGAGAAACCAGTCTAGTTCCTCCACAGAAACGGAGCATCTAAAGATCGCTCACAGTTTTGGTATATTGAGGAGGAAGGTTCTCGTTCAGAGCAATAAACCCAAAGTCAGGCGAGACTGGACCCATCAAGAGACTGGCAGTCAGTAAGCCAGGCCGTGAGACATCGGGGGGCGCAAGGGGTAGTCGCGCGACTCACAGCGATTAATGTCGGCTTCCCCTGCCCCGTATGCGTCCCCGAGCGGCGGCGTGTTTGCTTGAGAGGATGACGTGTGGGAAGCCGCACTGATCGACGACGTGCTTGTGGAAGGGCGCGCCCCAGACTGGGCATGATGGCCCCAAGCACTGCGCCCATCCATCGAGTCGATGGATGTTGCGCTGCCAACAGCAGAATATGCAAACTCAGCGTGCCCAGCAGGGAAGCCATAGGAGTCCACGGACGGCAGCTGAATCATGCTGCGTACCCGTGGCATGGTTCCGTCATCAACGGGATGAGGTGACGTCGATGGTCTCTCGGAGGAAGGGTGCTCTCCGTAAGGAGATGGGTATGGGCTCATAGCTTGACTGTGACGACGGGGACGGCGAATGCTCAGCGTCGACGGGCCATACGGCTGCTTCGAAGACGAAGGAGGGCGAGACAACGAAGGCGAAATGGGGCGATGGTGACTCGAGCCCGGACGCGAGTAATCAGCTTGGTGATAACTATGATGCGACGGCGAGTCCTCGTAAGGCAGAGATGACACGGACGAAATTGAGTATCCCGTCGTTGGGCGGCTATCCGGGGATAGCGAGGGCGGACTGTTGTCACTGTGCATCGAAACACCAGAGTAAGCGGACGAGTAAGAGGTGTTGATGGTCGGTGTTGGGCGCGGACCATAACTGTTATTACTCGGTGGGTTCAACAATGAAGACAAGCTTCCCGAGTGGTTCGACGTCGAGTTATTCTGAGAGTACTGCCAATTCTGGTCGGTATACGAATATTGGGAGGGAGCGACGAGCATATCCCTGTTGCTTGTATGAGGAGCGTGATGATAACCACTTCCTGGACCCATGGCACTAAACTGACTGGTGGGCGACTCTTCTGCGGGAGAGATCGGCTGCAAGTGAGACTGGTTGTACAAGGTGTGATGAGTAGGCTCGGAAGGGACAGTGAGAGGAGGCAAATTGCGAGGGTAAGACGTGTTCCAACTTGTGGCGCTCTGGTTTAAAGGAGTGAAGGAGCCCGGTGCAGAAAAACCACGAGCGCGACCACCGTTGGGCAAGACGCCCCGTGGACCGAGGGAAGAAGGCACGGTGAGAGGGACAGGACCATTGCCGATCGCGGTGCGAGGAGGGGGTATTGTGGGCGGCTCCTGGGTGTCCCGCTTCCTTGGCTTAGGAAGACGGGGAGGGACGCGGCGTTTGAAATTAGCCACGACCTCAGGGGGAGAGTGGCGATTGAGGGTGGGATGGGCTGGGTGTGCGGTATTGGTTAGTTATGGTTATAGTACCGACGCGTGGACTTACACCATGTACTTGCATCTGGGTCGTCAATAGCAGGGTCGACGTTGCGGAGGTTTACTTTGCGCATGAAGCCATAGATCTATTGTGGAAGTTAGTTAAATTTTGTATTCATTTCAGTTATGGATTTTGGCGTCGAGAGAAGGACGAGAAGCACGTACGTTTAGTTGCCGGGAGAAGCTAGCAAATCTCGATTGACGATAAATGCTTGGGAGGACATGGAGGGCTAATTGCTCTGGCCTTTCTACAATAATATGTTCACCTGCTGGATCCCAGCGGATCATGTGGTGGTTTTCTGGGCGCTCAAGAAGACTAACGCCACGCGTCGGTCAAGAAGCTCACAAAAAAAACAAAAAGTGGACGCGAGAAGACTCACGCGTAGAGTTTCGTGAGGAAGGTTGCTTGAGGCTTTGCCTCAGACTTTGGAGGAGGAGGCTGTTGCTGCTCATGAACTTTGAGAGATGCAGGAGGGCTGTCCTCTGTTGGAGAGCCATTGCTTGAACTAGAATGAGATGCTGATGGCTGTTGTGGGTATGTGGGACCAGTTGTATTTATCTGAGGATAATCAGAACGAGACCATTGATGTGCTCGTTGAGTTGGGTATTGAGAAGCGTATAAGTCCTGCATTGCTAGTCGTGGGCGTGATTGATGAGGAGGAGGGGGAGGAGGAGAAGAAGAAAGAAGAAAGAAGAAACTATGTAGTGTTGTCTAAAAAGAAGTGAAAGTGTAACGACGAGTGAACGACGTCGATCGATACTTTTTTTGAAGGAGAGACGGTTCTAGCTAAGTATAAAATGGATTTGGGCGGTGGAGAAGAACTACTAATCCACCGAAATCGTTCAACACCGAAATTAGGTTTTACGTCAACTACCAATGTCCAATTTTTGATACCGCACTTTCCTATTTCAGCACAACGTAATCAAGGGTAGCCGCGGCCGCGTCCGGAAATCACCTTCGGTAAATACTAAACAACACCATCAATTAACTCTCCTCGGCGCCGAGGTTGAACAAAACTGAACGATCTCAATTGAGTTCAGATTCAAATCTCTCTTTCTCTGCTCTTTCTCTCTCTAACAGACATGCGCTCACTCCTATGTTACAATGAAATCAACCATGAAAAATCAAAACATAATACATTTCATAAACGGCCGCCATATCAAAACAAAAAACAAACAACCTTGTTCGCGTGCCGTGCCCCACACCCTTGATGGTTCGCCGGCTCCCTTGGTTCACTTTGAGCGCTATCAGGGGTCCTCCATCTTATACTAAAAACGGGATGCCGCCAATAACTTTCTAACTATCTATGGACTTACCGCGACCAAAGTACTACTCCGACCCTTTTCGCGCTATCTTCCTTCTCCTCTTCAGCGCTCAGCGATCCTCCCGACATCCCATCCCATCCAAAGAAGCACTCCCTCTATCTCCTGGCCCCTGCTTACATATCACCATCATTCTGTCTTCGTGACAAGTCCACACTTGGATCGCCTCTACTCCGCTCTTCGTCCCGGCACCAACCACTTACTATAGCCATTTGGTTCACTACCTGTCACCACTTCCACGATATCTCATCAATGTGAATTTCCAATACTTTTCCCTGCATTTTCATAATCCAAATCCGCCGGCTGATGATCTCGACCTCGTCGATACTAAACCAAATACATATAAACATCTCTTTTGAATCCAGGGAAGCAATTACAAAAACTGATCAGTCTACCACTGTGATGATGATATGATTAAGTGGCTCTTGTCAATCTCACTATACTTGGAACTCGTCGAATAAAATCCTCATCACTCGCTCATATTTTCAATCTATATTTCCTATCTACCCCCGCGCTTCATCATTAGAATAATCATGTAGGTGGTCGGACATAGTAACACTAAAAGCGAGTGATAGATCGTTAGATTGTGCAGAGCAAGTCATAAGAACCAGCAAGCATGGTAAGGTGTGAAAAGATATGGATGTGCGGTGCAGAAATACAAGTGAACCAATTTCTTTTCCTGAGAAATAAGATGCAAAAACTATGCCAACAGAGCGTCAATGAAATCAATGAAGTAGATGAAGCAGCATACGGTAGCAAGGAACCTGCAAAACAAGATACAACGAAAGAATAAAGTATTATACCCAAATCATGATGCTTGATACACGGCGACCAAGCATCCTCAGACACCGTGTGTGGAATGGCCGTAATCAGCTTTCTCCGTCATAGTGTAGCGTGACGCTGTTGAATGCGCCAAACAGATCTCCATCAGATGGTACGTCCAAACCATCGTCGTACCCAGGGGTCCCAGGGCCAGCCGGAGCGCCCGCCCCTGCAACACCCCGGATCTGGTCTTCAAGATGAAGCGAGCGGGATTCCTTCAGATGACGGAAGTTCACCGCATCAAGCCCATTCGAGGATGATGGAACGATCTAAATGTCACAGGGACAGATAAGGAGCCAGTCAGTCAAAACGATCAACAAATTAACGAGATATCGTGGACTGATCCCACGTCATCACCACCGAAAGATAAAGATATCAAAACAAGACGCCATTAGCGCTCAACGACACATTTGTGTACATCACATCACAAGACATAGGAGCAGATCTGAAACTTACCGGTGGCCGTTGGTGACGCAACAAACCCCAGTTCATCTTAGCGAACCATTTGTGTTGTTTGACTTCGCTGGCTCCGCTCCTACTACCTAACCTAGTTCGTTCATCTTTGTCAAGCAACCGTATGACGATATCTTGACAAGCGCTGTACGGCAAGGCTTCCGTTAGGTCTACTCCCAAAGCCAATGAAATGAGGCCCACCTGGTAATTTTAGGTGTGTCGCGGAAATGAACTGGCAGAGACCGGATGTTGGTAAAAGTATCATTTCTCTCTTTTCCCTTGAAAGGCGTAGTCGCGAACTGCACAGACGTCGTGCGAAATCCGTTAAGCGCACGCCGAAGTTCGAACGTTGATCGTCAGTTATTTTTTCCCATCGCCAAAGCGGACCCAAACTCCGCCAGTGATCATGTCACTCACATTCATTTCGTATATCAAGATACCCAGCGTCCACCAATCTACCGCGGCAGTATGTCCCTGTGCTGCGATCACCTCAGGCGCAATGTACTCTAGATAACACATCGTAAGGGATCAAATTTATGCTCCTTGACAAGCAAAGTGAAGGCGCCTTACCCTCTGTACCGACAAATGAGTTCGTCCGAAAATTACCTGTGCATGACATCGTATCAATCATAGGAACCTAACATAGGTGGATTGTGTGAATTGTCATATGGACGCCCATGAATGATGGGAGAAAAAGTCTTACCCCGTTCGGCTCGAACTGGAGAATTGTCGCAGGGCGGCCCCCAGGATGCCCCGATTGCTTAGCGAGATCGAAATCCGACAACATAATATGACCCGAATGATGGAGAAGAATATCTGGACGAAGTGCCAGCAAGTACGGAAGAGGCAGTAAATGGAAGGTGAAAATGAAGTTTGGACAGCACGATGTGGCAATAGAGTTAAGCGTTTAGTGCACATTGGCAATCAGGGGGAAGAAGTAACCCACTTTCTGGCTTGAGATCGCGGTAAATAAAGCCATTCAAGTGCAGGTACTCCAGAGCCGCCACGACCTCAGCCGCATAAAACCGTGAACCATCTTCCGGAAGGCATCTGCCCGGACGAGTCTGTAAAGCACGGAAGAACTCGCCACCCATGCAGTACTCCATGCAAAAATAAAGGTACTCGTCCGACTGGAACGAGTGATAAAGCGTTACGATGAATGGATGATTTGATGTGGCAAGGATTTCTTGCTCAGTCAAAGCACGCTTTATCTTTTTCCGTTCGATCATCTCTTTTTTTGAGAGAACTGCGAGAAGATGATCGAAGAAAGCTCGAGTGACATCAAATCATGAGCCCACCTTTCATGGCAAAGAGCTTGTCTGTCTTCTTTTCTCGCACGAGGTATACACGTCCAACGTCCCCTTTTCCAAGCATTTTGATCTTCAAGAAGCTCGACGGACCGACCTCCACCTGTAATTTACCCATCTTATTCAAGAAACTATACCCGAAGACAAGTTCTGTGACTCACCTGTCGAACTTTGATTGAATTACTAGAATATGTCCGTCTGAAAGCCATCTTTCCGGGGCCATCATGAGTCTCATTCACGATCCTTGTCTTTGACAGATGCGTGTTCCCAGCATACCGATCATGTCGATTGCCTCTCCCTATTGAGGAACCAGACGACAGAGTTTCTAACGAATCATCGCCAAGGTCTGAAGAAGTCGACTGTGCAGCAGGTACCGGAGGAACCATATCTGCAGGTGCCAACAGTCCATTCTTCGTAGGTGCCGATGACCGGGAACCTGAAGAAAAAAGATGTTTTGCGTTTGGTGCTGACGCGACGCGACGGATGAAGCGGGTGGCAGACGCGCCCATTGCGCGAGGAGACAAAATTCCGGGGCGACCCGAAGAAGCTGGCTGACCAGAGGTGAGTGTGAACGATTGCTGTGAGGCTGCAGCAGTGTGAACCTTTGTCGGTGTGTGTGGAGTGCGCCCTAACGTCATGCGGTGTTTCTCCGACTTTGTCCCGGAGAGACTTTGGGCATGTTGCGGTATAGCCATGCCGTTTGCTTCGACATTCAAGACCGATGATTGCTGCAAATGCTGTTGGTAGGAGAAGAATCAGGAATCAGGAACAAGGTACGGAGAAGAGTTCGTTGGAGCTCCCACGTTCGAGTCACTAGATTGGGTATTCGAGGAATTGTAAGAGGAGCGCTCGTCGATGGGATGAAAGGATCCCGGGGATAAGGACGGACTAGGCATTGCAGGAGGATGTCTGACTGTGTGAGGAATTGAGGAAACTGTACGGGGTGAGCAGTCGACGGCAAGTGTTGAACCATTAATCGTATTAGCGCGATACTTCTTGGATGAATTTGGCAGACGAAAGACAGATCTCCATGACGAGTGTGATGGTGTAGATGGCGTAGACGGAGAGCGCATGATGTTTGCACCAGTGCCGGTTCGCGGTTGATCCCGAAAAGTTCGGTCGTTTTGCACTGCAACTTGGGAGAACGTTAACCTGCACAACAAATGCAGAACGACTGGAGCAGAACGTTAACAGCAACGGACTGCAAAAAGACAAGAAGAAAGAAAATTGCCCTGGTATCGGGATTGGTATAAACTCTCAAATTATTGTCCCTTCAACATAAGTAACGGGGGTCATGAAAATGCTTTGCTGAGTAAGACGGCATCTTCCACTTCATTTAAAGCGTTGGCTACCATTAGTAAAATTTAATAAATTGCTCATCGTTGATGGTGAACGTTGAGCCCAAAGTCTTGCCAGGCAATTCACCAATTGGTCCAAGTCACCATATCGCGCATTCAAATTAAGCGGATCCTCAAGTTGCCATTGGTCCTCTGGCTACTCTCCAAGTCACCTTTGGCGCTTTTGTTGTTAGACGAACTCGGTAGTAATCAACTATAAACTTCGCCGTCGCGGATACACAGAACGTAATCCAATGGAATCAAACATTCCGCGATCCTGCCAAGTGAAAGTTTTCGTTCGCGTTATGTCTGGTTATATCATGACATCAGCCCTAGGTACTTATGTATCAACCTTGTACGCTAGTACACTCGCAGAAGTGGTGGCTCTATGCGCCACCAGAAGGCGCCAGTATTGATCTGAGATAGCCCCGCTTGATCATAGTGTACTATTTGTAAGCGACGAGCGTGCTGCGTACTCTCCTGTCTAAATAGTAAGTAGCTCAACTCAGTAAGCAATTGCTATCACGCAGCTGTACATGAGCCGATAGGATGGTCGTGCAAGGATATCAAATTAAGATCTCCGTGAAACATGGACTGCCAGATACGCACAGCAGCATACCGATAGGATGAACAAAGACATCCAGAAGCATCGAAGTGAGCAGGACCACCAGCAATCCCGAAGCCAAGTTTACCTAGCGCCGGTATATCCAGAAGACCGGGTTGACACCAGGAATGCAACGACTGAAATGCACCATATTTAGCGTCCAATAAACATAGGATACTGGTGTTCAACACAGCAGTGTTCGCTGCAAACGATTAAGAGAATTACTTTTCTGACCCGCGACCAGCGGGAGCGGAAGTGCCTGCTGCACGAAAAATTGATATAACTGCCGAAAACTGAAGAACTCCAGTATCACAGTGTTTCCGCTTTGTATTAACTATGAATTGAAAGAGTGAATGTCGATACAGGGGAGTTACACCATATCCGAACTCACCTGATGTCATTTCGGACCATGCCCGTCCCGGAAGGCCCTGCGAAATGACGCATGCAAGAGGGCGTTGCACATACAAAAACAGAATGGAAGCTTCAATCCTGGAGAACTTTGTGTGAACCCTTAATAGCAATAAAAGCTTACAGCAAGCTTGAGGGACACGAGACGCCTCCAATTTGCACCCGACCCTTGCGATCATCGTGTTCAAAGCGACAGCGGCAGCAGTGATCTGCATTCCACATATCACAACCTGGCGTCTAACGATGCTAGGAAACTAGAGACGGGATTTTCCGTTCTTAAAAAAATACGGTGTACCTCCACGGGAGTTATTACAAGGGTGGAGAGTGGATAGAAGCTTTCTGGAATATAGCCTCGTGGTGCTCGCGTTACAAATAGTATGACTTTATGTCGAAGCAAAGCATGGCAGTATACTCCCCAGGGCATGCGAAAGAACCAGTCGTGTGAATGAAACAACACTCGCTGATTGACCCGAAGATTCCAGCAACACGTACGACAGGATCACGAGTCCAAAAGACAAATTGGAATATACATACTGGCCGTGTCACACGGAGTATTGATGAATACTTCAGGTTGAAATACATGTACTCACTCGTAGATTGGGAGGTTGGTCGATCCAAGAAACGGCTCAGCTCCGGGCTGACATCCAGAAAGCAGCTAGAACATATGGCGGTAAATATTGCATAAAAGAAGGCATAGGCGCGATTGATGTGTCAATTATTCAGATCCAGAGTCCGGAGAGTACGGATGAAAGGTCTAAGATTGGGGTGGCGGTTAACAGTAGCGACATATGAAGCATAGTCGATAACGATAGTCTAGTTAATGAAGATGCGGGGGTGTAGTCCACCAGTGGCATATCGACTGGATTGGACTTGGAGTATTTGAAAGAAGAGTTCTATGTGTTCATCGATGATTGGTCGGGCCGGGACCGATACAGACGGAGGATGACACGGGGTTGAGTATTGAAGGGCGTCGCTTGAGATGAACAGTTTCTTTGGAAGACTTGACATGTTCCTGCGCGTCAATGAATATGGGGAATTGGTCTGAGCCTGAGACTTAAAATCTCCGCTGTCTTCTACCCGCCCTGTCGCCCTCAAAAAAAAATAACTCTCACCCAACGGATACCCACAACGGACTCCAACCCGCACCCGTAATGTCGTCAAGATCATCGTCCAAAGAGTCGCAGCCGTTGCTCAATGACTATCATGAGGAGACCTCTTATGACTCGGTGCAGGACGCAGAGTCAAGCTTGCGAAATGACCCACCTCCATTAAATCAAGTCACGCGTATTGATCTTTTTTGGATCCTGTCGGGACTTTGGAGTGCAGTGTTCCTTGGTGCCTTGGATGGTACGCTCTAGCTCTCTTACCAGCGCGCAAGCTATGCAACAAACCCTAAACTTCTGTCAATAGGCACAATTGTAGCCACGCTTCTCTCGCCAATAGGAAGTTACTTCAATAAATCTAACCAGTCCTCATATTTGGGGACATCGTACTTGCTCTCAGTATGCTGTTTTACCCCTCTATATGGTGAGAGGTTAAAAAAAAATCAACGTACGTCCCTATTAACGCCCCCCAGGCCGACTATCAGATATCTTGGGCCGCAAAGGAGCTATGCTTCTCGGGTTGACTTTATTCGGTGCGTGTGTGGAACCGCTAGAAGCTTGCTTGTTTGATTTACCTAACACGGGATCTAGGATCAGGCACTATCGCATGCGCAATCGCGCCCTCTATGAAGACATTGATTATTGCACGGGCTGTCGCAGGTATGGGCGGCGGAGGGTGCGTTGTAACTCAATCATTTTGCAAGGTTCACTTGTGTTAACATCTGCTTCAGAGTAATGACAGGCAAGTTGGGCGCTGCAGTATTAATTGCCGGAATCAGTTTACCTTCTTACAGTCAGCAGTATCGCCGTTACCGATCTCATACCCTTGTAAGTTCGTATGTTTCAATGAGTAGCAATACAATGATCGTGGGTACTGTTAGGAAACAGCGCGGTCTGTATCAAGGAATGACTAACATGTAAGTGGCTGGAAACTGATGCACCGAGCTTGAACGAATATGATTGATCAGTTTGTTTGGTCTGGGTGCTGGCCTTGGTGGTCCAGTCGGAGGGTGGGTGAATGACACATTGGGGTGGTCAGTAACCGATTGAAACTTCTCCCTCCACCACTGAATCATTCCGATAGGCGGGCGGCATTTTTATTGCAGGTCGGTAGACTGATGTCCTTCCGTTTGTTTCTGGCCTCACCCGACCGAACGCAGGCGCCGTTGTTGCTTATATCTTTCATTCTTGTGTCACTCAAGGTCAATATAAAGTTACCTCAAGAGATTCAGAACGAAAGTACATATTCTAAACTGCGGCGCATTGATTTCCTGGGATCATTTACACTCGTTGGCGCCGTCGGCGGATTGTTACTCGGCTTTAGTCTTAAGACTACTGAGGAGCTCCCGTGGTCACACCCCCTAATATGGGGGCTGTTCAGCGGCAGCGCTGTTTTTTGGGTTGCCTTCATATTGGTGGAGGCTCGTTGGGCGCCTTACCCTGTAATGCCCCTGCGTCTAATCACGCAACGTACGCCACTAGCGGTCTCTCTGGCCAATTTCTTAGGCTCTATATCCGCTTTTTCGATGGTGAGCGCTAAAAGCTTATACAAGTTTACTTTAATTAAAGCGGCATTTTTATTAGCTATACAATATCCCCTTGTATTTCTCCGCTGTCAGACTCGATTCGTCCACTAATGCCGGTATGCTTGGTATTATTTCCATTCGCAGTCGTTGATGTCCTTCAGGTCTACATTTACTCCCCCATTCGGTACGGCGCCTTTTGTTTTTCTGGGGGAGAAATACTCAACCTTCCTACAGGTTGCTCTGTCCACGGGAAGTTTGTTCGCAGGCTGGTGAGATCCTGAAGATCATCCCCTATCATTCCGACTAATTTTTGCTGTCATACCTATAATCATAGGATGATGCGCCGAACAGGCAAACTGTATCACTTAACGTTAGCATCAACCGCCCTAACCATATTCGCCAGCATTCTTGTTGCCCTATGGAATGATAACACATCGAAGGGTCACCTATGGCTAGACATCGTCCCACAAGGTTTTGGAATGGCCAGCTTAATTACGACTACACTAATCGTCAGCATTTTCCATCCCTGCAGCTCATATGCTGAGTTGGTCCGTGTACTGACTAGGATTTCGCAGGCGATGATCGCGGGCGTTTACAAGGAAGATATGGCTGTTGCAACTGGTAGTAAGTGTGACAATCGACTTACCCTATGAGAACGTTAACTTAGATATGTCACCGCAGTTACATATCTTTTCCGAACTACAGGTCAGGTTCTTGGGGTCAGTTTATCAGGAGCTGTGCTCCAGAGCGTTTTGCTCAGAGCATTACGCCAGCGAATCACTGGACCTGGATCATTAGAGGTAAACAATGTTCGTAACACTTACAGGGTCTGTGCATTGATATGACCTCCCCTTATCCAGATCATCGAGGAGATACGGTACGAAGTTCGATGGCAATGCGGGTTATATACTTACATGATACTTGCGCCCAGACACTCGATAAGCTCTATCTCTAACTTCGCACCTGCAGTCAGAAAAGCTGCAGTTGAGTCATACGCCGATGCACTTCGTGTTGTTTTCATTTGTCAAATTGCCATCAATATCCTCGTCTTCATTGCATGTGTACCCATCGAGGAGCATGTACTACCGTACGCATGTCCGATCGTGACACCTGCCGTTGCTAACATGTGCTGATATTCCAGAGGAACGCACCAAGAGCAAGAAGAACATTACAGAAACCAGCAAATCGCGCACAATAACACTGCTCAACGGTAGACTTACCGACATAGACATTTATTCAACCAACTGTTTCCGTGTTTCATTATTCTTTAATTACACAAGTGATGGTTAGAACCCCACATGCTGTATTCATTAGACGTTCTCGAGCTATCTCTGGGTTCGAGTGATTTCCTTATACCCACCACTATCCCTCTGTTACATTAGTAGACGGCAGTCATGTACACTCCTCAAATTGTATATTGGGCAATGTCGAGCAGCTGTCGAATCTCTGTCACCTCTTCTCTTCAGCAATGACCTAAGTCGGTGTGTCATCCATGGATGGCCTCTCTTGAATCCACCTCCTCGGCCGCTTCTCCACCACCGGCGCAGGGCTTTTTCTCTCTGCCTTCCTCTCCGTATCAGCGTACCGGCTCCTGTCAGGCCGCACGGGACATGGTAATACGTTGGACGCAGAAACGGTCAACACGGACGCAAAAAACGTGAGGCCGAAAAGAGTTGAAACAAATGTGCGGCGTTGTTGGTATGTGAGACGAAAACTTCTGGGAATGGGCATTCTACAACTGTTCGCGCGTCAATAAAACAGATGCCATTCGAAACGGGGAACAGATGGTTATCGTACCGATGCTTTGCCCATGTCCACCCTTTCGAATTATATATGCGTGCGGCGAAAGAGGTTTTTAACTTTTGTTTGTAGTGAAAGCGGATGTTGCCGACTCGGACGGCACAGTGACAAGCTACGATATTTGCACATGTTTTGCTAAAAGCCTTTTTGACCAGGTCGAAAGGTGCACGAAATAATCACCGGTCAAACTTCTCGTCATGCCTAACGCTCGTGTACTCCGAGATATCAAGGCCCGCAACCTCGTGAAGGCCAACGAAGTCATCCGCCGAGCCTACCTGTATGTTGCACGGAACGAGACTCTGTCCCCGCAAGTGCGACACCAAGCTCAACTACAGCTGAATACGTTTGGAAAGTACACTCGTCCGACTACGGTAAAGAACCGTTGCTCAGAGTCTGGGCGTGGTCGGGGCATCATCAGCGAGTTCGCGCTTTGTCGAGTACGTGACGTACTTGGTTTGTTGAGACGCGTCATTTTCTTACGACTTTTGACAGTACCAGTTCCGACTGAAGGCGCTCAAGCTGGAACTCCCTGGCGTGCACAAAGCTTCTTGGTAGATGGAGGTTACACTTGCATAAGATTTCATGGTCGCGTGAGCTTTTCATCTTTACTCGGCAATGATAGAAAGCTAATGGGGATCGCCGCAGTATAAACTGCCATCTCAGTCGAGACGTGGAGTAGCCTGAATAAATACAGTATTATTACCACAAATCTGTGTATATACAACACCCGCATTATATACAAGTAATATGATTTGTTCGAACATCGGACTGCACATATTTCAGTCTCAAGACGAATCTCCCTGAGCACCAATGTCGGATAGAGTCAATTCGGGTTCACCACGTTCATGCCTCCACCGATTGCAGATGTTCAGTGTCGTCTTGTCAATGAGGTAACTAGTGTAGGATGAGGACATTGTAAGGGCATCGGATAGCTTACAAGGCACACCTGTATTTCCGCAACCACCATTCACTAAGCTCCCAGTTGTGGTGGGCAAGAACATCGTCGCCATGAAGCTTGATTGCTTTCTTGTAGTCAAAAAGACAGTCTGCCAACAAAAGTTGCCCTGGCATACATCAGAACATGAACGCGCAGGGAATGTGCATTTAGCTACCTCGGAGAAGGATCATGCGGTCTCGGAGCTCAGGATATATGATACGGTCGATAACACTTTCTGCATTCAAATCAGGACCGCATCAACGAGAAGGCGAAACAAGTATACCATGATTAATCGTTCTTGCGGGTGTCATCATGTGAGTATACGTCTGTGGAGCTTGGAAGACTTGAGTTTACCTCTGTACCAGAGTTGGTCGTAATGAAGACGGAAGACAATATGCACTGTTCCTCGTGAAATTGTCAAGGTGATACCTAAGAGGACACTCAGACATGAGATGCACAACAAGAATGAAAACCGACTTGATTAATTTCATAGCCTCCATCTCTTTAGGGTCTCGAAGTTCAGAAACATCATTATCATCAGGCTCTTCATTGGTCGAATTTTGGGGTAGAACCCGTTGCGGAGTAGGGATGGCTGTGTTCGCTTTGTTGGAGGAATAGGACATTGCCCCTAAGCTTTGTTCAACGGTCATCTGGGGTACATAAGGACGATAATTGTTCGCAGCCGATACAGGATAACTTGAGGTAGTAGTGGTAGCGGGCATGAAGACTGGCGAATTTGATGACCCTGAATGCATGAGATCCGAAAATAAACTTTCTTGAGGAGAGCGTCCTGGTGGTGGTGGCTGTGGATACAACGAACCACTAGCAGGTACTGTCATGGGTAGCATGAGCGGGTAAGAATCCCGTCGTTCACCATTTTGCTCCGAGCCACTCATGCCTCTTGCTTTCTTCGCTGGTTCGGATCCTCTGTCATCTTCTGCTGGGCGTTTACTTGCTGTATTTGGTGCCCCGAGCATTGAAGACATTGCGTTTGATGTTTGCGAAGTCTTCTGAGAATGTTTTCGAGTTTGGAAACTCTCCCATGCAGTGTCAGTTTCTGACTTGTTGACGAGGTTTTCAAAGTCTGCCATGTCCCAACCAAGCTTCGGCAAAAAACTACCAGCACCATCACCAATGAAACCCGCCACACTCTTTAGAAGGCCACGGAGGACGTGGTTTTCGGCCATAAGATCTACAAAATACATAAAGAACGGTGAACAGCACTGACGCACTCCTGCTATCATAACGCACCTCGTAAAATTGCCCTACAGTCTGTCAGAGCTTCATCTTGAGACGCGGAAAGTAGTTCCACACGTGCTTCGAGGTCACGGATCTGGATAAGGAAAAGTAGCGGTGCAGTAAAAGCAGCGAAAAGCATCCACAAGTTTGTATCAAAAATGCGAACTTAGTACGGTGGTGCTGAAAATGATTACGAACCAGCGCACCCTTTGCTGTTTCCTTAGCCGGAACTCACGTTGTGCAATGCGATTCTGGTCGCGACGCGCTGCCTGGGAGCTTCTTAGAAGATTAATGATGGCATACCACAACAGTTCTAGAGTAGACAAACTTCGGGTTTTTCTTCCTGCCTGGCTTATTGGGGCCCTGAAGATCATTTTCGTCATGGTGCTCGTTATTTGATTCGAGGTCAGAGTCCTGCAGGATGATTGATGAATGGATGATAAGCAATAAAGGAGCTCACTGGATCAGCGTCCCCAGACAGGCTGCGGGGCACATCATCAGGCATTATCGTAATGGAATCGAATGGTTAAAGCGTAAACGAATTACTTGTTTGCAGTCAACGATTCTTGTAATGACAAACGACAACGACCGCGTTCGCGTTGTCAGCGGCGTCGATGGTGTTGAAAGCTGCGATGATGGTTCTCCTCACCGCTTAGCACCTATTGCCGTGGGCCGAAGTGCATGATTTTTCTTACTCACGTAATCATCCGTTTGTGCCGTCGGCACGAAGACACAGGTGGCCCACTGGCGACTATCGCGTTGATTCGTATTATTATAAATAATATAGCTTTGGCGTTCAGAAATGTCAACTATGCAGATCAGTCGCCCTGCACACGACAGGCATGAGAGAACTGCGTTAAGCGGCCACCGAAGAGCTATCACCTACTCCTTGCGACTATATCGTCTATTAGCATGCCCAAGTTTTTCGCGATCCCAGCTGGTCAAAATTTCCTCCGGATCCGCTCAGAGGGTACGAAACATCCATGAAAAATCCCTCGACCCTTAGAGCTACTGTTTGGACTCGGGGGAACTTGGTCTCAGCCGGTCATGGATCACATAATAAGGTCGATTGTGCGCTCGCTGGACTTCATTACGCTTCAATCTTGTCCTCTTATCAACATCTGGTTCACTAAATCGCCAGTTTCCCATGATCGGCGCCAGTGGATATGGCATTATGTTTCAATTGCAATCCTTCAGACTAGTGCTGGTGCCGATACTGCTAGTAGTGATGCTTCGACAAGAGTCCATCGACCTTCTTTCATTGTATTGAACGTTCACGTGCACGGAACTCTCCTCGACCTAGCCCAAATTCTTCTGATTCCGCAGTACATTTCGAATTTACGTGGATCACAGGGTACTATCGCTTAATCCTTGGTAATGTAAAGCAATACGCCAAAACTAACGTTTGTTCCATTCCTATATCTCATTTCACGTTTGCTTCGCATGCTCGTGTGGACATTGTTCCAGCATCCCCGAGCACATGTCCACAATCTCGCTGCGACTAGCCCAACAACTAAGTCGCGGCGCAACAGCCCATCTGAGTTAAGTTATGTGACCCTATGTATCCGAGATTAAAAAATGTTTTGAGCAGCAACCAGGAGCAACCAGGGCAATCTGGACACGTTAACATCCACCGAAGGACCTTGGGGTTTATTACACGCTTCTTCGAACTCAATATTACATCATTCGCAATCGTTTGTGGACTCATTGTCGTGGTATCGAGCTAATGACCGTTTAGTGGTGACCCTCAAGCTCTCAACCATATATATCCTGATCAACCTAACTTGGTCGCAAAATTTATCTTGGCTCTATTCCCGCTGCCGCAAAGCCCGAAATGCATTACTGCAAGCCAAAAAAAAGTCTTTTGGGCTTCAATCTTATAATCATGTAGTTTAAACGAACAACCTCATCCTTCATCCGCGCTCGTAAAGATCGCCACTATGGTCGACACAGACATGGTTTTCCGTTTTGTTTTTCCCACCAATGCAGACTCTGACATACGGACGTTTCGCGTATACCAAGTGATAAGAGCAACAGCACACGAGGAGCTAGAACTATACAAGGTGTGTTAACTACCACATCGGCTAAATATCAGTAGTTTTGAATGCCCTCACATTCGGCAGTTCTCGCATTCGACGACTGGAGGCTGCTCGTCTAGTGGCACTACTACCTATCACCGAAAGAATATGATTAGTTTGGCATTTGAGAACATCGGACACATCCACTGGAGCTCGAATACTAATGCCACAGTACGTTTTGGCGTGGATGAGGTGAGATCTATAGCATGGACACTTCGACGTATTCTGATAAAATTGGATCATCAGGTTTCTATCAAGGATGTTCGCAAAGTCAAAAATGCAACTAGCCAGTAAGGCGTTTCTTCTCCATTCGGGACGGTCGCTAATCATTTGAGATACTAGGTCCCGCAGATTTAAATGTGGGGCAGGCATCTGGTACAAATGGAAAATAGCAAACAACGGAGCCGACTTATATGTACGTGGATCAAAGGTCGCACAACGATTGTGTCTTCTGACGCGCAAACATACAGTGCATAGATTTGAAAGACAATCATATTGCATTGTGGTCACATGAAGAAAAGATACTAAAAGTCGCCCCTCACGCCAGCGCAATGTTGGACCGGGTAGTAGTTAGTTGCTTCTTGAATGTCTGGTTCAAGCAGCTTGGGCGTTGGTAGCGAGGTGTTACATCCTATACTGTATGCTAATTGACATCTGTAATTTGTGCTTTAATTTAGCCCTTTGCACTACTCACGTCTGGATATTGAACATTGGTACGGGAGCTGGCATCTGGAAAAACGTCACCGGGCTTCAAACTGGACCACTAGAGGAAAAGGCAATCAGTTGCTTGGTTTCAACAATAACAAGGGGGCGATACACACTCCGCTTGGTACGTTTCTTGTACATGATGCGGTGACCACACTCGCGACAACGAATTGGTTCTCTAGATTTTATCTCATTCTTGGCGCCGCAGTCTTTGAAATATTGATTAGATGCTTGCAAAGTGATGTTTACAAACGATCATGAGTACCTGCGCAGATGTATTCCATATCCTGACGCTGTTGCTGTATGTAGGGAGCAGGATTTGCATTTTGTTGACCTGGCTGGTTCATCGCGGACGATTAATGAAAAAGTTAAAGTGCCAAGGTGTGACTATCGTGTGACTTATATGATGTGTGACTACGCTGCTGGTTTAGTGTCTCCGTGCAAAAGTGTCGTTGAGGTCAAGATCCTTGGGTTTGAACCTTCTAGCGTCAAAATGTGGCATGCTACGTCAGGTGTGATGGGAACAGTTGCGATATCTGCAAGCTGGAGACCGTCACTCCGTAATCAGTTGATATGCTCGAGGGCCCAGCTCCGAGTTCCTGCAACCGGTCTTTCGTAATGTCTGGAAGCCGTTAGCCCTGCTTTCAAGTGTCTTTTGGGCGCTGGTCTTTTCCCAATTGTATTGGTTGGACGGAAGCCAAGTCCGAATCTATTGTACTAAAGCTAACAAAGCAAGTTCCCAAGTTTGCTTGGGTAGCATTATTCCTCCGGAAACCTGTGTGGCCGATCCATAGCGCCCGCACCCTTACTCCCAATCACCTTGCCGACCTATTGATAGAAAGCCTTAAAGAATAAAAAGGGCCCGCAAGTGGAACTCCTGAACTTCGTAGGTGGCGACCGTCCTTCGTGACAACCGTGGGCCGTATCCAGGGTGTCAAAACACATCTTTATAACTAGTATGGCCAATCTCTCATCGAAGACTAGTCACATAACGTCGCACCATATCTGCGATCCTCGAGTTTATGGCTGCACTCCCTTCCTTCATTGAACTCATGTCGTCTCTGGGCCTCGACAACGTCGAGGATGCTAAGCCAGCAACCCCAAGTATCATCAGGACACGAGATCGCTCAAGCTCCTGTTCCTCTTACTCTTCAATAGGCAGCTCGGTCGACAGCGGGAGCCCTCCCTCCCGTTATGCTAACCTATCGACAGCTCGAGACATTGAGTCAGATAGGCGTCCAGGTCCATCTCGTTTCAGAGCAGTGAGATACTCACCATATATTTCGGCTAGTGTAAGTGTCTTGGTTTATCGATCTATCCTTTGTCTGATTGTTTTTTTTCCAAGTCCACTGCTAGACAGAGCAGTACCACCTCGTTGACACGTAGTCAGAGCGATCAAGCTAGTAGCAGGGTAAGACATCAGCTTTCCCACTCTTTTTTTATCTTACCCGAATTCACAGTCTCCATCCCCGAATTCGAACCCCCCTACGTCCCCTCGATACAGCACACGGCGACCTTCATCTCTTCACTTACCCAAAAGAGAAAGGCCATCTATTACTCCTATTTCATCATATGTTCGCCGTAAAACACCCCAAAACTCGCCTACCGTCCTCACTTTCGCTCTGCGGGAGTATGTCGAGAGACCGGAAGTTATCATTCCTCCATCACTGATGCCAATGACATTGCCCGCCATACCATCGGTCTCTCTTTAGCTCATATCCGAGCAGTAAATTTTCCACTGTTATGTACCTGTTACGGTCTGATGATGCGTACAGCTCGTGTACGATACGGTTGCCGCGTATCACAAGGAAGGACTTATGGACCTTGTAATTTTTTACACATGCATTCACAGCCTTTTCTTTGCATCTCATCGATTTCTCATCGTTCCCTTGTTTCCATATATGTCACACCTTCGCTCTTCGCGCCTGCAGACATTTAAATACACGGTTGTACTAGCTATTGGTTTACGTAGAAAGTTGTACCTCATACAACTGTCCTTTGCTACAGAGGAAACATCGTCCGTCAAGAGATACGATCATTGATGATATCTAATCGTGATCATCTTCTTCCAGCCCTGGACAATTCTGTGCCAAATCACAAGGATCCTCGTACTGTGTCCCGCACCAAAAACAGTATGAATACTTCTCCCGGAGATAATCGAGCAGAAGCTTCAAGCGGTCCCGCGGCTGCATCGGAAGTCAGGGCAGGAGTTAAAATTTTCATAAAAGCCCACTTACCCCCAGTCGCAAGAAATAAACTGCTTCTTCAATGACGTCTTGCGGGAAATCTTCAGCTGCTGCGGGCGCTTCATCTATAGATGCGTTGTCTTCATCATCACCCAATCTGGAGGAAAGCGGCAACAAGGCATCGGCTCGCATCTGGGCACGCAGACGGGCTGCGTGGGAGGCACTTCCTGAGACAGATGCGGATGGCACTGGTGATACGAGTGATGTATAGGCTGATAACGCGTTGATCAGACCTTCCGGAATAGACTCAGGATCGGTAGGGTTCAAACAGAGAACGTTGAACTATCGCAATAATTTAGTTTCCGAGAAATTTATTTGGCAAGGCAATCAAACGCACCGTGATACCCGCTTTTTCATCAAGTGTAAGACAGGTTCGTTTTGCAGCGGCAATACGGCCTTCTGCTCGCCGCTCTTCATACTCGCGACGAGCACGGTCGCGGAAACTTTCGTGACTGGCATCCTCCGCCATCTTTGCCATCTTTGCGATGCGATTAGCGGCGCCGGGAGAACGAGCACGTTTCCCTAGACCAATTCCTTTCTTCCCTGCATGGCGATGTATCAGTAACGTTCTGGCTTTGTCCAATTTAGAGTAACTAGCCTTGCCATTCATTTAGAGGTAGGGGCTCGGCCGTGTGTCGAGGTTTTCCATCAGAATCATCTCCATCCACAGATTCTGACCGGTCCCTGAATGTGCCCCGTGAAGACTCGTCCACAGACGTACTAGGCAAGGGAGCTGTACTCTTCGGAGAGCTGTCCTCGGTCTTTCCCAGCGTCTGTCCTACCTTGAACCCCATCTTCATCATGATGCCCAAAGCCTTGCTCCCCCCTGCGGCCGCCTCCTCCTCCTGTGCGCGCTCAAACAGACTCTTGGCAAGTCCCTCCTCCCTAGACTCTTGCTCCCTCTGGCGACGACTCTTCATTCTGTTCTGCTCATTCTTGGCTCGGGATTGTTTCAGCGCCTCTTGTCGTCTCTGAGCATACGTTTTCGGAGCGGACTCGGCTGCAACATCGGTAAGAAACTTGTCTGAGAGGTAATCATCCTCGTCGGCCATAGATTCACTTCATCAACTTGGCTGCGTTGACAAACATGCCCCAAATAACGCGATCACGGGAGAGAGGACGAGTTATATTTACATAATGATTTTTACCAACCCAACTCGCCGTGGGTCCCGTTACCGATTGATAGAACGAAGTAAAATAAACGTTGATGAGCATGATCGCATGGCAATTTTATTTTCATAAAAACATTCATAATGAAGGCATAAAGGAGTCGTCAAAAGCCATGGGTAAAACACTCGTAATCAGCAGACATCGCAAATTGATTCCATGCGACTCTACAAACTTTGACTAAAGAAAAAGCACCAAACCCGGCGCCAGAATGAAAGCACGACTTGACTGCTACAAACGCTATGAAGAATTGGCGCAAGATGAACAATACTGAGCACGATGAGCTTGCACCGGAAAGTGAATATGCGTTAAGTTAAAGTAAGCCAAGAGGCATGGGATCGGAGACACGTATTGAGCCGATCAGGCGGCAGGAACAGCCGCACCAGTGTCGGCTGCCTGAGGAGGGGAGGTTGAATTGACAGCGATCTTGACAGCGATGGGACGGCCGCCGACTTCCATGCTTTGGAGAGCCGCCATTGCCTTCGTCTGTTCCTCCTCACTGCCAACATCGACAAAGCCGTAACCCTTGCTCTTCCTGGGGTTTCCCCACCTGCGGCGAACAACGCGGGCGGAAACAACGTTGATATCAGCGTCAGTAAAGAGCTTAGAGAGAGCCTCATCGTCTACGCTAAAGCCGAGGTTTGCGACAAAAAGCATGTTTTTGGAGGGTTCGCCATCTGGGTCCTGGCCGACAGGGCGGACCCTTTGCTTCCTGGGGCGATGTTGCCTCTTCGCAGGAGCAGGGGCATCGTCAGGGGTACTCTCTGTGGCATGGGCTTCTTCACTTGCCGCAGCACGGGCCTTGCGGTTAAACTTGCGCTAGAAAGAAAGCGAGTTGCGTGAACGACTGCAGGTAAAGATGAGTGCATATTACATACGTTGCTCTTTTTCTTTTTTTTCTTGGGCTTAGCTGCTTCGTCCGGGGCTGGAACATCGGTAGCAGCAGCATCCTCTGCCCTGACGTCGCCATTTGCCTCAGCGTCGGTGACCTCACCTGGCACGGCCTTGGCACCGCGCCTGTTGGGTCTCCTTTTGGCCTTCTTCTCCTTCTTTTCCTTGTCCTTCTGTTCGGCTGGCTTGGCAATCTGGACGATCACCGGGCGACCATCGAGATCTTTTGAGTCGAGGAGCTCAACGGCCTTTTGCGCAGCCTCTGCGCTGGACATTGTAACAAAGCCATAGCCGGCGGGCTTGTGTCCCCGCATGATGACCTGCTTTGCAATACTGTTGAAGCGAACACAGCAGTTAGATGGGCGGGTTAACGTGTTGCGACAGATTGGAAAAAGCTGTGCAAAAGAAGTGATGGAAACGTACATGTCGCTCTTCACGGGGGCAAAGAAAGTCTCCAGCCCTTCATCCGTCGTAGAGTACGCAAGATTGCCAACGAAGACCTGGATGATGGTGAGGAGGAGCGATCTTGGAAAGAAAAGATAGATACCTTGAAAACGGGAGCTTCCTCGATGACATACTCTTGCGTAGCCGGAGGCACGCCGTTTTCGGTGACTGGGGCGGCTTGGGCGTCAGACATTATAAGAGATTGGACGATTGGGGATGCTTAGGAGGGATGGACGCAGTGATGAACGGTAATGAACCAGTTTCTCTTGTCAAAATTTCTTGAAGGTTGAAGAAAAGAAACCGTTTGGTCAAGTTTTATAGACGCTGTGTATCCCTTTTTGATTGTCATGAAACCCTTTTTTATTACACAATCAGGTCTCCCTGTGCTCCTCATGTTTCTATGAGTCATGAATAACGTTTTCAAAACTTGGTGGCCAGGAGAGGTCAGTTGGCAAACCGACACGTCCCGCGACACTGAATTCACGCCAGTGGAAATGACAAGCGGAAGCGAAATGGCGACTATCGCGGCTCTGAACAAACCAAACATCCCTTGTTTATTTAAGCTGGATTAACGTGGATATTACTGAGCGCTGAACGTTGAACGACTACGTGCTGGTAGATGACGGTGAGGGTAAGGTTAACCTTGGCAGCTTGCCAGGCGTGCACGGAAATGATAAACTGCAGCTTCTCGTGTGGCGGCTACTCGCGTATTCCACCCACAGTGGGTTGCTACAATTATCGCGCCTTTACCGCGTCGCGAAGATCACGAGGTTCACTGTAAGTGTCTGATCGCCTTCTATGACCTGCAGCTAATTTCCTGTAACAGTTGTTCCCATACATTGCAGGGTCGATATTGAAGAAGTTTTCCGGGCAACCTGCTCCGTTCCCAAACACACGTGTTGAGGAAGGTGCAACAGTGTAGTGCACTCGACGTGTTTACAATCTGCGCTTGTTGCCCTGCTCTGTTTCAAGCATGATGCATGACAGGCGGCATCATACCGTTTCTAAGGATAATAATAATAATAATTCATGGCCCGTGCGAGAGCTTACATAATGGTAATGATAAAATGGATGAACAAATGAGTTTATTTGTTGATTGTGTTTTTTTCTTTCGATTGTCGATCTTACGGCTCAGGACCACTCATTTTATCCAACACACTCTCTCAATTTCCGTGCTCATTTTACTGAGTCTCTTAGCCTACTTATACCCATCTCATTTCAAGCCCTCATTTTTTGCTTGACGATTCCCCGCAACCCAAACACAATGGCCGCTCTCAAACTGGTCAACCTCCTTGCGCTGGCTTCAGTTGCCATCCTTGCTATCACATCTGGCCCTACTTCTGTCAATGCTTTAGCCACTGACCGCTCCCACGTCGCTCGTTATGCTCGCGGTCATGATGCGGTAGCAAAGAGGAAGCGCGACGGCACCACCTCGTCATCTGGCAGTGGTCGCTGCAAGCCTAAGCCAACCTCTAGCAGCCTCACACCCTCTAGCAGCTCCACTTCGTATTCTGACACTCCCACATCGACCCCAGCAGACACTCTTATTCCTGCTACCACTCCTTCACCCTCACCCTCGCCCTCGCCCTCACCCTCTCCCTCATCTTCCAGCACCTCTACGACCGCATCCCCCACTACTACTTCCACTGGCAGTTCTAGTGGCAAGAAGTGGGGTTTAGGCTGGCCTAACGGCGATTCCTCGTACCTTTCGAACTTTGCGGATCTTCCCAAGGTTGGCTTGTATGTACTCTTATGTCTCATAACTCTTCATTTTTCTAATCCGATCACAGCCTTTACACTTGGAGCCCTTATTTGCCCGAGAACAGTTATGGTCTGGAAGCTATCCCAATGCTCTGGGGTTACGACCAGATTTCTGACTTCCAGAACTTGGTCGTCAAGGGTTACGCCAACTATGTTCTTGGTATGAATGAGTATGTCCACCCACGCCACCTATTTTTGACATGGACGAATGCTGACATATTTGCTTCAGGCCCAACGAACCCAGTCAGTCCAACATGACCCCAGAGGAGGGAGCTCAACTCTGGCAGCAATACATCAACCCTTTGGGTAGTGAAGGCTACTATCTCATCTCTCCTGCTTGCACGAATGATCAGGCTGGTCTTGACTGGATGGCTGGTTTCTTCCAAGCCTGCACTGGTTGCCAAGTTGGTCAAGATTGTTGATCGTCTTATACATCACCTGATTAATTATTAGGTTGATGCTGTCGCCTTCCACTTTTACAGCAACGATGCTCAGGCTTTCATCACCTATGCCACTCAGCTCTACAACCTCTACGGCAAACCAGTTTGGGTTACCGAGTTTGCTGACCAGGTAATTCATTCACACGGTACATCCACATCTCGTGATTGACGTCCCCTTGAAGAACTTCAGCGGCACTGGTGGACAGGACAGTTTAGATCAGGTCTACGCTTTTGCTGCCACTGTCACCAACTTCATTGACAACACCGAGTGGATGCAGGGTGCCTTCCCCTTCGGTATGAGTATGGTTTACTTTTGTTCTCCTATACTGATCTGTTTTTGCGTTAGGTGTTATGAGTGACCTTCAAGGTGTCAACACAGCCAACGCTCTTCTTGGCAGCGACGACCAGCCCACTTCTCTTGCCTACAACTACTTCGGCTAAGCGTTTCTGTCATGAAATGATCATAACATAGCCCGAGGGTTTCAGGCTTGTTCTAGCCCATCAACTTCGCTACACTGATGATACCCTCGATAGACTAGAACCCTTGGTTTTGCTTATTCCCTTTACACATTATTGTTTATATCACCGCTAGCCACCCTTATCTTGTCGCAAGCTTCATCATCGTGCGCTGGCTTCGCATGTCGCCTGGTCTTGTTGAACAAGGTTGCAGACTTGAATAAAACATCATTCTTTTTTGTGCAAAAGTCAGTGTTTGGTGTGACGACGTTTGATGGACAGTGACCGATTGGTGTCCGTGTCGGGCTGCGAGATATTCAAGACCCGTGTGCTGGCAACCCCGTTGATTTCAAGAATAAACCTGTACAAAAATACCAGTATCTGTTTTCCCTGCGGGATGCCGAATTGGACTGTACTCTGAGTGCCCCACTCGGGAACACCCCGGATACATACCAATATATCAGACGAACAGGACAATAATGAACTGGAAGAGAAAAACACATGCTCATGAAGTGCGGTAAACATGTTTTTTTTTCTCTAGGCGGAATGCCGCCCGCTGTCGGACTTACAAGTCCGATGCTCACCGTACGCGACAGTATATAGACGGATTATCTTGCGTTTCGTATTCTCTTTGTCCCAGAACAACGCAACTGGAAAGAAGGCAGACATGGTCAAACACTTGCCGCAAGCAGTAAAACACCTCCTGACGCTGCGCAACCCGGAAGTGTGGCCGAGCCCCCCAGCTGGGAGACTTCATAGCGTGTTCAACCGTACGCTGAACGAGGCAAAGGAGCGAAATGCTGAAAACGGATGGCTTGTCCTCTCGGTACGCCTCTCTTGCGAAATTGCTCTTCTAGCCCCATTCAATCGGAGATAACAGACATGCACACTCCTTACCACCAACCGACCGGCTTCGCTTGGTCACTTGTATAGATTCGTCAGTAGGAGCGATCCAAGCCTGGCTGAATCGCGAAAGAGCCTTGCGGAGGCCGTGTACAAAGCTGCCCTCATGCGGGAGGCCGCACTGAAGAGTGTCATCTTCGTTGGTGTACCTCGAGTGAGTGGCATTAATTGAAGAAGGCTTTAATGCCCTCGGATTCGAAGTCAGTTTGACTGATGTAATTTCAGACGATTCTGTCTCTGACGGGCCTCAAGGACTCGCTCGAAGAAGACGTTTACGCTGCGTTACGGAAAAACTCTATCAGGTAAGTGGGTACTTCACCTGGACACGAGGCGTTTCCTAGCGATCCGAATTATTTTTTTTTAACGCCGGTTTTTACTCAGGGAGGCTACTCCACAGACCATCGAGGCTACGGTCGCAAGGGGTCAGGCGTTGTGGAATTCAATTTACCAGCCTCACGCAGTGAAGCTGTACAACAAATTGGGGGATCTTCATCCTGATTTCATCAGTACGTGTTTCATTACATCTATTAAACGCCCCTCGGTGGAACGTATTGCCTCGTGGCGCACCCCGAGGTTGTGTCTTGCGATGCGTACGAGGCTAATTCGATGTTACAGAGTTCATCATTCAGGCCTATGGCACGATCCTGTCGCCCTTGCCGAGAGGGGACTTGGAGCAAGGAAACCTCACTCGCGCTCTGGGATCGGTGGTTGGCATCGCTACCCTTCGTGCTGAGGGGAGAGTCGGACCTCAACTCACGAGCCACGTTTTCGGTCTTCTCAAGGCCCGGGCGGAGGAGAACTTGAATGAGGAAGACAAGTATCTCTCAAGCGACGAAGGCACGGAATGGGTTATACGTACAGTGGATGAGATTATCGACGCTGTGACGTCAGAAGAGCCCTTGACAAAGGGTAAATTGTAGATGCGGAGATCAGATTGCATGAGATTGAACGATCAAATCGTAGTGATTGATTGATTATATCACCCTAGCGCGTTGTAGGCGATTGGCAGTACAATGAGGTATATGTTTGCATCGTGCACATACACGTGAGTGACAAAAACGCGTGTTTTGGACTTTATCGATGGAAAGATGCCCAGCCCAGAGTCGCCTTCGGATCTGTAGATGCTGCGCTCCGGCTCGTTCGGAACATATTTCGTGCACGAAATGGATAGTATTACATGCGTGGATAGTGGTGATGATGGTATGTACAAAGGGAAATATGGTCAGGCAATTTACAATGCGAATAAGATTGCTAACATGCGCTAAAAATGTTCATAGGCCAAATGCCTGGCAAAACCGGTAGAGCATGGCGGTCACTGTGACCGTGTCCATGATTGGGGGGTGCATCTGCAAATGGGGAAATTTGAGCCTTCGGCTGGTGAGCGTAGGTAGAGGGTACTTACGATTGTAGCTGCTCCAGCGTTTCGCAGAAAGTGAAGCTCACCATAGACATCCCCGATTTGATACCGTGTTGGTCGCGTGGGACGGAAAACCGCAACAATATTTGCCGCAGAATCTTCGAGCTATGGGTGCAATGGTTCAGTGTATACGACGCGCGGAAAATAAGATGCAAGTACACACCACAACATCGGCAGAACCTTGGCTCTGCCGCCAGCGGTATGTTAGACCATCGGGCGCGTTGAAAATACGCGCACCCTACGAATAGCGTGAGCGATGCAAAAATTGAGAACGTTTGATGCAATACTGACCGGGTAGCGTGGATCTGGGCGCACCAAATCAGACATTGGTACTATATTCTGAAGGAGCACGATCAGAAAACCAACATCCCAAGGGCATCATGAGTCTTACTTTGCCAATTACTGCACGACCGAGGCCGCCATTCGACGCCCATTCCAGTTTTGCGACGCGGTCCTCCTTGTTAGCTCGTACCGCGCGCCAGAGAGTCGTAGTACTTTGTCCACTAGGGGACACTACAGTCTAAGGAGATCGATCAGGGTCCATTACGACCTGCGAATGTTGCGGAGCTGCATACCGCAAAGCGATAGACAACACCCCAGGCATTAAAGAGTTGGCTCTCGCGCGGATCCTGACTAGTCCACGAAAGTACTTCATTTGACGGTGCTGCCATAGATGAACAAGGGAAGAGAGCTGTCGATGAATGCGAGAGGAGGTGCTGGCTTTCACCAAGTGTTGGGGAGTCCGACGACAAAAACCGTCTTTTATATTGTGGCTTCGTCATGATAACGCCCGCATACCCCTCTTGTTTTTCACCTGATCGCGAGTTCGTGATCGAAAACGTGGACTTTGTGACAGATAAAGATGAGGACGCAACAAACGTGTAGACGCGGAAGCGTGGTTTCGTTATGTTGTCTGGAGACTCGCCAGTGGAGTAAAGCTCCGATGCAGCAACTCAGGTCGAGGCCAACATGATCGAGGAATAACACGCGTTCAACATACAAGCGCCGATTCCTGTGTGGGACGTGCGGATTGACGTTGAAAGGTATGACACACGACCTTCTATCTCACAAGAGTAAAAGGCTCGTTTATGCATTGAGTCACCGAAATATTAGCAAGCAGGCTATCATGTGAAGGGTCGCTGAGAATACACAAAGGACGCACGAATCAAAGAGAAATAAGGGCGAATGCAGACGAGGAGATCTTCACTAGCTGGCACGAGGACAGGAAGCCTCTCGATATGGGATTTTGGGTACATGAGGTTGGCGATGTGACTAGATCTAAGAACGTGTCCCATGAATGCGGGTTAGATGCGGTTGAGCCTGACCGAGGCGTGTCTACAGCATGGCGGAAAATCCCATAAGCAGGATAAAGGTATTGTTGATAAGCCCTATGACCTCTGCCAGACGCTGCGATAAAAATACCACCTTTGCTTGGGGGTAGATTCGAGGGTGGATGAAGCTCAAATAAAGTTCTATGAATTATGCAACTTGGCCTGGAGTTAATGGAGCGCTCGCTAGAAGGCACTTCGGTATACGAATACCGGAGAGTCGTCGAAATGAAGAGAGCGAAGTTTAATTTTAAGGCGAATGAACTCAACCTTGCCCACTTGCTCCTCATTGCATCAAGCGCTTCTTATTCCATCTCTTCATTACACGATGTGAAGTAGATTAGTACGGTCCTTGGTGGTATACGTTCGATCAAGGCCTATCTCAAAAAAAAATCGCTGGGGTTTGCGGTGGCAACCCCGTGTTCTAAGGTCTAGAAGATAGATCGTAAGGCTTGTTTCAGATTGATAAGAAGCGGCGGGGCATGAGTAAAATCTCGATAAGCCCATCTAGAAGAATAACACGACACACTATTTGCGTACCTTATGCGAATATCTAATGATGGAAGGTCATGGCACGACCTGTAAGCCTAAGCTCTTCGCTGTGCCAATAACGGTACTTGCGATCGACTCAAGCTTCAAGTGCTTGAGGTGCCCATCCTTTGCTTTAATTTTTGCCACTTCATACACGTGTTTGAGACTAATGGTTCCGGTGACTTCGTGACCAGGTCGGCCGGTGCCCTTCTCTATTCCCGCAGTTTTTTTCAAGAGATATGTCGTTGGTGGTGTTTTGGTGATAAACGAGAAAGTGCGGTCAGGCTCAACGGTGATTAAAGTAGGAGTGGGAACGCCAGGTTCAATGTGTGCAGTTCGTGCATTGAACTCCTTGCAGAAATCCATTGATTTTACACCACGCGCACCAAGCGCTGGACCAACTGGTGGTGTAGGTGCAGCCTTGCCCGCAGGAACCAAAATGCGCTGTAATTTATTTATTACAAAAGACAGAAAAATATTGCAGGAAAGAAGCACTTGCCACCAGCTGAGCTTTTGCCTTCAAAGCCTTGGACATTGTCAAATAGTTTTCGGAAAGACGCGTCGGAAGAAAAAACAATAGAAAGGTTATTTTCCAAACTTAGCGGTCTGACCAAACAGTTAAAAATAAATAACCGGCCGATGGCACTTTGTTATCTACATAGCTTATTAGTGTTTACTGAGGTTATCGAGACTCTCTTGAATTCAAGGTAGTCATTCGGTAACCTATTCATGGACTCCCCATAACCCTAAGTCTTCTGGAAACTCACGGAATACCTGAGGATTTTAGATGGCAGTGCCCTTCTTACGCGTATACTGCTAGTGGGTGTCATGTGTTGTGGCTGCTAATGCCTCTTTACCCATCTAAAATTAATTACTCGCAATCTGGTGACACTTTTAGAGACGTACATTCGTAAGATATTGATCATGATATGCTTGAATCAGATTCATACATCAGTGAACCCGGGGAAATGAATGTACCCAACCAGCTGCTTCCGGTCGCTACAGCCTCCTTGCAGGTAATGGTGAGGTTGCACACCTTCGAAGCTTCTATGACTCAATTATTTGTTATCAGGTGCAGCAGGTACAGCTTCGCTTGTCCCAGTGGACGTCAGTGCCACGACGTAATTGAGGGGCATGGACACTGCCTGTTATGAGCCTGAGCTCTAGGAGGCACCCTCGTACGTACCCTCGTTCTTATTTGCATCGAAGAGGGGCCCTGTGGATTGTCGTGACTCGTCAAACTTATCCGTTCTTACTCCGCTGCTTTGATGTCAGATATTGCTGGCGTCATCATATCCCCAAGTTGATCAATAATATTGCGGATCAAGGCGGTAGCGACATACCATTATCCCCGTGCATTGTCACCGGTTGGAAATGGAAGTTCGGATAAATCATTGGCGAAAAGTGGCAGGACGGCAAGGCGACATCCTTGTGTCTTTGCTCCGATATCAATTGCTAGGACATGCTACTTCGGACGACCGCGGTAGCGTGTCTGAAGGTTTTATAAGTTAGCGCTAGTAGGTTACGTCGAACCGATCCTGCTTTCCCTATACCTCATGCAACTTCGGCGTATAACATTTCGAGTTAGGTTGTTGCATTTGATGTATCATTTTCCTGAGATTCATCACATTTGCAAAGTGCTAGGAATCATCTCCGTCCTATTCGCAGACGCAAGACGTATACTGTAAGGAGTTGGTGGAATGTTTGGTAATGCAATGAACGTGGTTCGCCAAGCTCGGCGTTCTGACATAGTGAGCATCCGCAAGGACTACGCCTCGGGAGCGCCGAAGGGACGTCATCGACTACACAAAAAATCATTCAGAAAGGTCACAACACTGCCACCAAACGTGACGACGCGGCCATCCGAAATGTTGGTATGCACGACTGCTTCAGCGAGTTGGCTCTGGCTCTTCGTCACAATGTCCTTCGTATGTCAGAGTGAGAAAGCTATGCCATTTGATAGCGAAATGAGTGTGTACCTTGACATTCCGGAAGTCCCACAATAGAACCGTCCCATCTTGATGCCCGCGGGCAAAAAAGGTGTGGTAGGCGCTACCTTTGGTGTAGGAGGGTTGAAATCGTGGAACAACGTGACCAAAGCTGCAACATGGCGTCCTGTCGAAGCCACCCCTCCTTTGGTCAAAAACCAGTATTTGATGATCAAGATGTCGGACCTGCGAAGCATCTCGAAGTCCGTATTTGCAAATCAACGGAGCATCTCACCTCCAGCAGCGTCATGTCCGGCGTTTGGGGGTGAACATGTATTTGGTGGACATCATTCGAAACGAGCTTGGGTATTGCGGTATGGGACCGGATAAGGTCCGTAACGTATAGTTTCTTAGTATCGGTAGACACGAGGGAGTTGTTATGGTGGCGATAAACCATTGCAGACACGCCGGAATCAAGAAAAACATTTAACTTGGTGACAGTTGGCTCTTCGAAAGATTGCGCATTAGCGGTCCACTTAAAAATGCGTCTGTCATGACCGCCACTGAAGAATTCTACAGAGCCGCTCTCTGCACGCATTGGAGCCAAGCACCTTACGCCCTCCACAGAAGATTTTGGCGTCCGGGGGGAATTTACATGCGGCGAAGCCCGCGCGTCAACTCTGCAGGGAGCCTCTATCTAATAGAGCATGAATTTTCCGTGACACGTAAATGCAACACACGCACAGTAACAGGGACAAATGTAATCTGGCTTGGCCCGCTATTGTAACCAAGAACGACAGTATCACCCACAATACACGCATCTTCCACATGTCGATACTCTCCAGGATTGGGGAGAGAGTTCAGAGTTAACCGATACCTGACCAAATGGTGAAGGTGTGCATAAGTAGCGATGGCGCCGGAACTTACTGTCTCCGGCGGTCTATGAATTGGACATCGGCACGCATAGTGATAGCAGCCAATGGTAGATTGTCAGAAACTGGAATCAGCAACCTTCTCGAGCGACCGTACGGAGTCCTTGGAAGTGGTACCCTTTTGATAGACAGTGTGGATGATCCGATATCCTGATCCGACCCGCTTGCGCTCGATTCCGAGGACAACGAAATTACCTGTCGTAATCGTCGAGGTTGCACTGAAACATCACTCTCACTTCCATCGTCCGTCGTTGTATCGTGGTCAGAAGCACGATAGGCACTTCGTCGTGATGACATGCCACTGCGTTCCGCTGCGGTGCTGGTTTTGGATGGTCGTTGATTATATTGCCTGACAGGTTCCCGTCCTCGTAATGAATCGAATGTTCGCACGGGGGAGGTTCTTCTCGACGATGAGGCCTCCGTGTCCTTATCAACGTCCACAGGGTGATTAAGTCCGCCATCGTCAGAGTCCGAAGCCACTGAATCTTCTGATCTTAGTGCAGATGACCAGTCTTCACAACGTTTCGCCATTGCATGGTCTCGGTTTATCGAAGAAACCGCGTCTGACCTCGAAGAACCAGCCATGTACTCATCGTCTTGTATAGCAACGTTGTTGTGTGCAGGTAAATGACTCTTGAGCTGAGTAAATATATGTGAACGCTCGTTCGGGTGCTCGTTCCTCTCTGCCTCAATGTCTGTAGCAAGTCTAAAGGAGACGATTTCTATGTCAGAGTCACTATCGTTGGTAGGTCCTGCGGTTTGACTGCCATAGGTTAGTCATGTTAACCATCGAGCTGTGGTATGAGCGCATCATACCTCAGGTCTGCGTCCGAATCATAGACCCTGTCAGAAATTGTCACTCAAAAATTTACTTGACTTCACGCGAAGAATTATTACCAATGAAGAACAATTCCATCGTCGCTTTACGCCAACTCAAAGTCAGCGCCCTGACGTCCAAACGCGAGTCTAATCAAAGCAGACTCACAGAACGAGTGGCAGACCGGTGACCCTTCTACGTTGGGTGAAAAGGAGCTGCTGCCTCTCACGGACCAATTTTTCAATACCTGCCTGAGTGAGAGCGGAGGCTCTGATTCCTGGCGCATATTTTATTTCTTCGACTCCGTGGGTCGCTGTAGGTGGGAGCGGGGTGTAGGGTGCACAACTAGATCTTGACTTGTGGCGCTTGAAGGCTTGGACTGGTGTTGGAGGACGTGATAATGATCTCTTGCTAATGAGAGTAGAGCTTGAAAGCTGGGCCATACAGAAGAAAACTGGAGAAAACTGGGATGTTCGAGAGTCTCTGAAGACCAAGTTATTAGCACTCGACCAAATTGAGACGAAACCAAATAAATACGAGGTCTCCTGAACCAAGATTGCTCATTCTTTTAGCTGACACCGTGACTTGGTCATGGAAGATCGTCAGCCCAATGAAGTTCGTCTAGATCGCAAGGGAAAGTCTACCATCCCTGCTGTCAAAGTCGTTCGTCGCGGTGGCTATCGTGGATCATTTAGAGGTTTTGATTCTGGTCGAGGCCGCCCGCCAAATCGCCCATTCAATCAAAGGAACTTTGGTCAAACTCATCACCCCACAACACCTCATTTCCGCAACCATTCCAGCAAAATCTCATCTGGCTCGTCATCGAATGCACCAGGTCGTTCGTTCGATCATGTCAATCTCGAGCCTTCAGGCAATTTAGGACAACCAGAACAACCCCCGCTCAAACGAACGAAGCTTGGATCTCAGCAGTTCTTTTCAGGAGATTCACAAAGTTCAGAGAGGCACTTTCCGAGGAAAGGATTACCCCGCATTAATTTCCCACCTGAACCACCTTCACAATGCCCGAAAGGCAGCCCCAGCAATCGCGAAGCTCAACCCACCCTTCATAAAACAGCGCAGAACGATTATACTGTTCTTAGAAATCGGGGTGAAGGTGACTTTCGAGATGTTTATTGATTAATACACGAGTTTCTGATTCGGTGCAACAGTTGTGCAAAGCAAATTCTCTAATGATAGAGCACCTGCTGTTCGAAAGCAATTCCAGCGTAATACGGGTGGAACGGTGACTTATCTATACTCGCCATGATTCCCCTACCTTACGCCTTGCTGAACCACAGAAAAACCGCCGTACTTACGATGGGGTCTGTCCCGAAGTCATTCTCGTTGAGAATGCAGCTGAACCGGATGCAGCCAGTTCGGGCCCGGCAGAAAAATTACCACAGCCAGCGACGCCTTCCACATCCTCACCGTCGCAAGTAGTCTTGGACTCCTACAAAACAGGCGTCGCATTGTCTCGAACACGGAGCTTTGCCATGCCAGGAAATCGGACAGCTGTTCCATCTCAAGTTATAGCTCTCCCGGAAGAGATCATTGACATCACTGTTGATTTTCCGGACCCACTTGTGAATACTCCTCTTGTGATGCAGCCACGTTTCTTCCGCTCTGGAGTCTTAAAAATAAAACCAATATCCTCTAAAACACCCTCCGCAATGGATGTAGCTTCTGCAGCAGAATCGAATGTTTCACCTGATAATAATGATTCCGACGATAATGATTCATCGAGGGAGCTTATTAGCAGAGGGGATAGCTTGGGTACGAGACCTCGAGAAGAAGGAAGACGGATTCGAGCGTCCTCTCAGACACCACAGGATAGCGCCAACGAACATATATCTCCCATTCCCGCCTTGATCCCTATTCCTGGGTCTTCCCGTATACCTCTCGACACGCATGATAAGCCTCGCCGCGTACTCAATGCAGACTGGATTTCGTCACTCGTTACCGTGTCTATGCGCGGCTTCGTTGAGAGCCTCGATGCATCCAGCGTTGAATTCAGCCATAACTTGCGTAAACCGGTTGTCCCAGCTCAAGAATTTGTTGATGATGCGTGCATTCTTCGCGCGGGTGATACACCAATGATCATCCTGGCTCATGCACGCGAAGAGAAACAAATCTCATATTTGACATTCGAAAGCTGCAAGGTAGGTTTTCGCAAGAACTTATCACGATCATTTAAACTTGTGTGAATCCATAGGAAACAAGTCTTCGCAATGTCGATCGTCCGTGGAATAAGACGAAGAAGGGGGGCACGAGTGCCGTGGCCACAATGATGCAGCCACTCATGTTTACCAGCGGAGGCCACGACCATGCCATTCATATCTGGAATTTCTCCGAAGATCTCACGAGCGTCTCCTCGACACTTTTGGCAATAAAACATACATCTATGATCCAGTCCCTTCTTCCTATCCGTGACACTAGTCACAAACTCATCTCCGCTGGCGCGGATTGCAACGTCCATTTATGGGACCTGTCTTCGGAACGCGTTGTGCATACGTTCAAGACGTCCAGTTCTCCTTATCACGCACATAAGACGGAATCACCTTTTTGCACTCTCCTCGAGGTGCGCATAGTAATTCATTGTCTAGTAATTTTCTTTCCTAACCCGGTCATGCAGGTTGGCCATCGGGATCTGCAGTTCGAGCTTCGTGACCACCGTATGGTTCCGGAACATCCGGCTCAACGTTTTGGTTTTTACACGACCGACCTGCATGGTCGTTTCATCAAAGGGGACACCTGGTCTCACTTCTTCGCCTCGGGAAGCCGGAATGGTGGTGTGCGCCTCTTTGACTTGCGCAACGTTCGGAAACAACCTGCATTTGTATGTCGGTTTCACTTATCGCTCAGGTTCTGTGGATTCACCTCCAATTCCAAAAGGTTTCCTGTTTTAGCAATGAGCCAGTGGTGCAAGTGTTGAAAACAGAGTCCAAGTTATGGGCTTTTTCGAAGCGTGGTGATGTGATGACAATGAATCAAACCGGAATCGTGACCCGCTCCTAAACCGTTACTTGCGCATTGTGCATATACATTATTTTAGTTTATCCTT
>Ga0153975_1000040_pt1 | contig 38949 bp, 38 predicted proteins | sample TSGA059MetaG_FD_104694 | JGI IMG/M metagenome (GOLD analysis project Ga0153975, IMG submission 104694) | Attine ant fungus gardens microbial communities from Georgia, USA - TSGA059 MetaG | ecosystem: Host-associated > Fungi > Mycelium > Unclassified | place: USA: Georgia, Yuchi Wildlife... | reverse complement strand
TATTAGCAACCTAGTGCTTGGAGTCCATTGTGATCCTTATACACAAGGGAATAACAGCTGCTCTTTAAGAGAGTTGTTTAGAGTAGGAATCTCCTTCTTAGGAGTGATAGTATACCTTTATTTTTAGAATAGTTGTAAGAGAGATAGTAAGACAATTGTGAGAGATGGACTCTGTTGAAGAAGAACATCAGGTTAGAAGAGCTGAGGAGTGAGCACAAAGACATGTAGTTGTTCTAGAGTACTATTACCTACTTGCTTTGCTTCAAAATATCCCTCCAGCTCCTGTTTAGAATAGAGAAAGAGAAAGGGGAAGAAGAAAAGTCCAAACAACTCCTATATATGTTCCACAAAACCTTGAGGATGTTATACTTGATTTGTGCAGATGTTAATATAATGAACAGCATTAACTTCAAATTATAGAAGATAGTACCTCTGCCTTAGATCATTTGCATTTACTATTAAGGGAGCAACAATAAAGGACAACTCAGGAGTATAGAGCACAAATAATGAAAGTAGAGGCTGAAAGACAGAGATAGATAGAAGAGAGGCAGATTGAGCAACAGAGATTAGCAGAACAGTTGAAAGCATTGCAAGTAGAAAAAAGAGCAAAACCACCTCATATAGTTTAAATTAATCAAATGGTAGATGAATGGAGAAACAAGAATGCAGATGCTCTAGATTATGAAGAGTATCAGAATAGAGATGGTAATGGAGACCTAAACATGGATAGGAATATGCAGGAAAATATTTTAAGAGTTGTGAGTAACAAATTTTACTGATTATTGATAAATGAATTCTAATTAGATATTACAGGATATTAGAGAAGGAATTATTCAAGAGGTTGATATAGAAGATAATATGATTTAGATATATGGATTTTTGCATAATAAAATTCTATATACTCATAAATTATCAGGATCAAGAAGCTGTTGTTGTAGATGATATTCTACCACCTGTTCCTTACCCTGCATCTTATTCACCTGCTGGACAGCCATTCTTGGAGGCTGATATACAGTATAACAATTTGGGCATGCTGACTGTTATCTGCTCTCACTGTCATGCTCTTCACTTTGACTGTGAGAAGCTTACTTTCTCAAGAGTCAATTATCTTAGGTTTGGCATGTACTGTTTACAAGAACAGATCTAACTGCCTCCTCTTTAGCCACTTACTGGAATTCTTCACAACTACTTGACTGGAGATGACTATTTCTCAAAAGAATTCCACAATAATATATGATAGTATAATGCAGCCTTTGCCATGACTTCAGTAGGAGTCAAAGTTGATAACTCAGTCACCAGGCAGTCAGGCCCCTACTGTTTCAAAATCCAGAGAGAGCTTCATCATCTCACTAGTGTTCTTTTCTCTTATGCAGATTAGACTCCAATGTATGCACAAATCTATATTCTTGATATAGCAGAGCAGCTCAATGTCAGAAGAGCCAACAACAATAACTTGGATCTTGTAGTAATAGACAATCTTCAGATAATGCTTCCAGACAACCATTCATATATTGGTTGATACCATTATGCATATGAGCTTATCAGGGACAAACCAGTAGATGAACAGTAGAAGGTCAGGATTAGATTGCATGTAGATCTACAGCATGATCAACAAACTCACAATCTGCCTACTATTAAAGAGATTGCAGTTATCATTCCTGAGAAAGGAGTCTATTATGCAATAGATAATAGAGATGTAGTGTTATGGGCAAAAAGAAAACAACTTGAGTGAATAAACCAGAACAGTCCTTTATATGCTGCTCTCCATTATATTCTATTGTTTCCAAAGAGAGAGAATAGATGGCATTCAAGAATTCCAGCCTGTGGTGCTCAACTAAGAGAGCGAAGAAAGAATGGAAGATAGAGAGATAGAGAGGAACAGGCTTGCTCACAGGTGGTCTCTAATACATATTATTATGTCTATCACCTTCATGTCAGAGATGGTCCTCAGCCACCCCTCTTTTATAGTAGAAAGCTATTTCAGCGGTTTGTTGTTGATGCATGGGCAAACTATAAATAGAGGAAACTCAACTAGGCTAGAACATATCAACATACCCTCAGATCAGAACTTTACCAGGGAATACAAGATGCTGCTGTGCATGATAGGCATAATAGAGAAGATATTAGGCCTTTGGGACACAAACTCATTCTTCCTTCTTCTCATGTGGAGAGTCCTAGGTTTATGACTCAATTGTTCTAAGATGCTATGGGCATTTGCAGGCATTTTCACAAACTAGACCTTTTCCTTACTATGACTGCTAATCCCAAGTGGCCAGAAATTGTTCAGAGTCTTTTCCCTAGACAGATAGCTACTAATCATCCTAATATTGTATTATGGTTCTTTGAGCAGAAGAAGAAAGTACTTCTTAAGCTCATTGATAATGGCTTCTTTGGTACTGCAGTAGCTTATATTCATACCATTGAGTTCTAGAAGAGAAATCTTCCCCATATTCACCTGCTTATCTTTCTGCACCCTCAAGATTACATTTGAGACCCTTATCATATAAACTCCATGATCTCAGTATAGTTACCTGATCCTCAGCTACAGCCACTTTTCTATGCAAAAGTCACCAAATATATGTTATATGGTCCATATAGTACTGACAATCCCCAAGCCAAGTATATGGTCAATAGATGATATAGTAAATGTTTTTCCAAAGATTATAGAAAGAGAACAGCCTGGACTGAGAACAGTTATCCACTTTATGCTAGGCCTAACAATGGCTTGGTTTTTGAATACAATAGGACCAGGTTTACCAATTAATATATGGTCCCTTACTGTCCTCAACTTCTTCTCTTTGATTGTTATATTAATATGGAGGTCTCTACTGGATTGGGAACTGTCAAGTATTTCAGCAAGTACATCTATAAGGGTTCTGACAGAGCAACTATGGAGATTAGTGGTGGAGTGCAGGATGAGATCAAAGTACACTTGGATATTTATTAGTCCAACTGAAGCTTGTTGGAAGATCTTTGAGTTCAACATGCATAGAGAGTCACTAGCTATTTAACATCTTTCTGTCTATCTTCCCAATGAGCACTATGTCAATTTTTATGTACACCAGACTGTCAATGAAGTATTGGCCAGACAAAATGTAGAGAAGACTTGGCTTACTGCTTGGTTTGACTACAACTCTGTACATAATGATGGTTTGGGCCTTATCTACTGGTAGTTCTCTCAATACTATACCTGGAATGCCAAAGCCAAGTCATGGCATCCAAGACAATATGCTAAGGTAATTGGAAAAATGTACTTTGTGTTACTGTCAAAGGGAGAACAGTTTTTTTTATGACTTCTCTTGACTATATTTGAAGGTGGAAAAAGCTAGGAGCATCTGAGAACCTAGAATGGCCAAGTATTTGTCACATTCAAGAAGGTGTATATGGCAAGAGGATTACTGGAGGATGATAATAAGTGAAGGATTTGCTTGGAGGAAGTAATTACAATGCAGCCTGAAGTGGCATGTTGCTGGTTGTTGGTAGTGATCTTACTAACCAAGAGTGGACTTTGTGATGATGTCAAGCACAAACTATATTATATGAGCCACTACCAAGCTGACCAGAAAATACCAGAGGATGATGTTTATGATTATGGCCTTTGGGATCTAAACAGGATGTTGGTAGAAATGGGAAGAAGTTTTGCTGAGTTTTCACCCATACCTCTTCCACAACAATAGTGGGGTCACAGAATACCTAATCCTCTCTTATAGGCTGAGCAGTATGATGCAGATGAAATGGCAACTTTGGTAAATAAGCAGAGGGCAATTTTTAACCCTGAACAAGCTGCTGCTTTTGATGCTATTCTGGAGTCTGTCACCAACAACCAAGATCATCTTTTCTTTATTCATACTGCTGGTGGTTATGGAAAGACATTTCTTTATAACACTATTGCTGCTGAGGTTAGGAGGAGAGGACAGGTGGCACTGTGTGTAGCATCATCTGGAATTGCTGCTCTTTTGCTGGATGGAAGAAGGATATCTCATTCATGCTTCAAGATTTCTCTTTCCATTAATGAGGACTCTGTGGCTAGACTAAAATGGAATAGTCATATGTTTCCAGTCATTTAACAGACCAAGGTTATCATCTGGGATGAAGTTCCTATGTAGCACAAGTATAACATTGATACTATTGATCAATGTCTGAGAGACTTGCTTGAAATAAGTGATTACTTGCACTTGATAGCTGTTGAATTGACATATTATCTAGAATGATCATCTATTTAGTGGAATTACAGTGGTGTCATGAGTTGCCTTGACTATAGAAAGATCTATTTATAGAATAACAGACAAGGGAATTAAACTAGTAGTCTTTTGGCTGACTATAGAATACCATTAATGTAAACAAGGGCAAATAGTGTACTTGTATAAGTAGGATATACAATTGATCAAGAACCCTATTAAGTTCTCTTTGTAACCCTCAAAGACTTAGCTGCTGAGTCAACTCAACTTGAGTCGCACAACAAGTGGTATTTGGAGGAGATTTTTGTCAAATTTTGCCTATGGTACCTAAAGGAACACATCAACAAGTGGTAGCAGCATCCCTTTGCAGAGGAAATCTATAGAGACATATCAAATTCTTATATCTTAGATATAATATACACTTGGACTACTCTGAAGCTGACAATTAACATGTTCAGTGGTTGTTGAAAATTGGTGCTAGATCAACTAAAGATAATAATGAGATGATACAAGTTCCTCAGTCTATGGTTTGCACTAATCTCAACACTCTCATCAACAGAATCTATCTAGGAATTGGAAACCCAAGAGTTTAAGATGACCAATACTTCTTGGAGCATATTATTCTCTGTTCTAGAAATGATAAGGTACATAATATTAATGAAGCTATTCTCCAACAGTTCAACCCAGTACCAAATGCAGAGGTCTATATGCTGAGAAGTGTGAACTTTGTGTCTAAGGAAGATGGAATGCACCATACCTATCCTGTAGAGTTTCTTCAACAACTCAATAGTAGTGGATTGCCTCCTGCTTTATTTTGTCTTAAGGTTGGCTGTCCAGTTATCTTACTGAGGAACTTGGATTTAGGAGAAGAACTTTGCAATGGAACAAGAATAGTGGTGTTGAATATAAGAATAGTGGTGTTGAATGTAAGAAAGATGCTCTAGTATAGGATTATCAGCAAGGATAGGAGGTTTAGAAGAAAGGTTATGTTGATTCCAAGGATCAGGTTATTATCTAATGCAAATATATTGCCTGTGCCACTCAAGAGACTTCAATTCCCAGTCAGGTTGGCCTTTGCTATGGCCATCAACAAATCTCAAGGACAGTCAGTGGAGCATGTAGGGATTAATCTGCAAACATCAGTGTTCTTATATAGACAACTTTATGTGGTATTTTCAAGATATACTTTACCATTGAACATTTTAGTACTTCTTCTAGAACAGAGCTAGGAGAACAGAAGGACACTTAATGTAGTATATAAAGAGGTATTCAATAGTATTAGATTATAGATTGTATATGTATGAACAATGGACTTGAGATTGATTTCTACTATGATATTAGAAGTAAGTAAATAAGGTCAGTCAAGATAGTTAAGTCAGTAAGTGATTGAAAAAATATTATAGAATACACAGAAAGTTGAAGAAGGGAGTATAGCAGACTGACTTCAACATATACTCAACTATTCAGAATTAGTAAAGGATTCAAGTTGGACTATAGACCTGGATGAAAGTCTCATCTATTATGTATATAAGACCAAACATGGGATAATGGCTGCTTAGCCAATGCTTAGCCAATGCTTTACAAGCATTTGTCAGCATACTTTCTCTTTTTTCCTCTAAATTCAACAAAATTCATTAAAAATTGAAATAAAATCAGAAAAAATCAGAAAAAAGTACAGAAAATTAGGCAAAGTATTGGAGGAAGGAGATATAGTGTACTGTAGACTATTAGAGGAAAGGAGTGTAGTGGACTGGAGACAAGACTACTAGAAGTTATTGGAGAAAGATAATATAGTAAACTGGAAACTGTTGGAGAAAAATAGTATAGCAGACTGGAGACAAGACTACTAGTAGTTATTGGAGAAAGGAAATATAGCAAACTGAAAACTGTAAGGGGACACCCTAGGGACATGCTTAGTTATTAGGTAAGCTCAGTATCTATAGGCTAAGTATATTTTTTATATTGTGTTCCTACTCTTTCCTATGCTTCTCCTGTTTTGTGTCATCATGGTAATACCTATTTAACTATATAAGAACATTGTGGTATTATTGGTTAGTGTTCATGTGACTGTACACAGACTATCTGTTGTAGTATATATAATAGCTTGTATAGATAGATCTATCTTTACTTGAATATTACACTAGCTTCCAGGATTTTCTTTTAGCTTATTGAGTGACTATCTCTCAGTGTTCCTCTTACAAAAACTGTTGGAGAAAAATAGTACAACAAACTGTAGACAATACTACTGAATGTGTACACTACAGACAATACTACTGGAGAAAGAAAGTATAGTGCACTATAGATAATACTAAAATTGTTGGAGGAAGGGAGTACAGTAACCTGACAGACAACATTATACACTATTACACAGACTATTGGAGGAAGGGAGCACAGCAACCTGATAGACAATACAATGTCAACTTTACTCAGAATTAGTAGAGGGTTCAAGTTGGGCTGGAGGCCCAGATAAAAACCTCATATGGAATAATAGCTGCTTAGCCAATGCTTAGCCAATACTTTACAAGTATTTCTCAGTATACATATACTTTTCACTCAAAAATTCAAATAAATTCATTAAAAATTACAAAAATTCAGAAAAAAATTAAACTAAATAGCACCTGTTTCCAAACCTTTTTAGTATACTTTTTCACTCTGGATTCTCAATAAACTCAGAAAAATTCAGTAGAAATTAACAAAAATTAATGCAAAACAGACAGTGAGCAAAGCAAGCTAATTGTAATCTTGTAGACTATTGTAGGAAGGGAGTGTAGCAAGCTGACAGATAACACTGCCTACTGTTACATAGTATTAAGGTATGGACTTAGAAGTGAAGTTCTGACCCCAACCAGTAACAATTGAGAGAAAAAAACTCAATAGAGTTCCTTGATAGATTTCTACTGCTACTTATACAAATGTCTCATGGTCTATGTGCCTACTTTTTACAATTACAAGACCCTTACTTAATAACTATATAGTTGTACATAACATTATCCTATACTATTTATAGCTTTTCTTTGTTGTATTTCTGGAGGTTTTCTATCAAGTTAACAAATGCATAGGAGATATTTTTCCTCTTTGGAAATAACTCATAATAGAATGGACTCATATTTAGTCTTTTACTATTAGCTCTATGCTACTAGTCCATTGTGATCAGTCTATGCAGGGGAACAATAGTAACCTCTTAAAGGCCTGTTTAGCTTAGAGATTCCCTTCTTAGAGATAATATTGTTTTACCCTTTTAGTCAGTAACTAGTTATAAGTTCAGACAAAGAAGACTACTTTTTCTTATATAAGAAATCACCATCACTATTGCCATTACCACTACCATCATATATATCTCAACAACAACAACAATAACAACAACAACAACAATCTACAGAGCAACCTACTACTCCTATACCACAACTCCCTCCCTCCACTTAGAAAGAGCAACTTCTTACCCTGATTGCTGGCCTATAGCAGTAGGTGGCTACTCTACTATAACAAAATAGAGGAGCTAGAGTGAAGGTAGCAAAACCTTTCTTGTTTAGTGGAAAAATAAAGGAAGTGAGTGTATTCATTAACCTAGCTCAATTGTATTTGAGCATGAAGATGACAGGAGAGTCAGAATCAACAAAGATGGTCTGGGTACTGTCTTATATGCAAGAAGGGGTAATAGAGACATAGAAGGATAATCTGTTGGATGAGTTGTCAAAGGGAGAATCAGAGATAGAAACAGTAGAGAAGTTCAGAGATAAAACAGTAGAGAAGTTAGTTAAGAAAATGAGGAACAAGTTTGGGGAAATAGCAGAGGAAAAAAGAAAAGTGGAACAGTTGAGGATAATAGAACAAGGAAGAAGAATGTATAACAAATATATCCAAGAGTTTAAGAAAATCATGAGAGGAAGTGGATATAAAGAGCAATCCCTCATAGAGGAATTCAAAAGGGAGTTAAATGGGAAAATTAGAAGAAAGTTAGCAGAAGCAAAGAGCCTCCCTTGTATGATAGAGGAGTGGCAGGAAAGAGTGGTGAGGTTGGATAGAAATTAGAGGCAAAGTAGAGCAGAAGAAAGAATGCTAGGAAAGAATATAGCATGCTTATTGGAAAATATACAGCAAAGGGAAGAATTTGGTAGGGGGTTGTATAGAGGAAGAGGAGATCAAATTACATAGAGAACAGGAGGTTAGAACTTTAGAGGAAGAGCATAGAACAACCAGGGGGGACAGAGGGAACAGGGGCTAGGAAGATACCCTAATACAATAGATATTGATAGAGAAAGAAAAGGAGATAAAATATATTTTGTTTGTGGAAAATAGGGCCATATGGCCAAAAATTGTTGGTAGAGAAAGGAAAGAGAAGAGAGGGTAGCAAAGATGCTACAAGAGTTAGCAAAAGAAAATGAAGGACAGTGAGCTTCCAACTGACCTCCAATAATTTGTACAGTATATTGTACCCAGAAAAACTAGAAAATAAATTTTTGTGTCTAAGCAACACTAAGGGAGTGAAAGATATGCAGTATACACTACAACTACTAAGAGAAGTATAGATGAAGATGGGGTTAGAAAAGCTGGAAAATCATAAGGGCATTGCAGTGAAGATACTGTTAGATAATGGAGCAATGGGCCTGTTTATAGATACAAAATTTGCAAAAGAAAAAGGGTTTAAACTGGAGAAACTAAAGAACTTCTTATTAATGAGAAATGTAAATAGTGTAAGAGGACTACATTAAGTCATACTCCTGATGCACTAGTAGTAGTCCACTAGAGTGACTCTGCACTAATTAAATAATAATTATATAACATTTAATTAGTTGCCTACCCCTGCACTCCTGACCCTGACTGTAGTGACTTAGCCTGAGATGACTTAATCACACTCCAAGTCTGAGTTGACAAAGAGAACTCAATGGAGTTCCTATTAAATTCTGTATACTACTTATATAACTACTACACAGTCTGTATAGTACTTTTTTACACTCATCATGTGATGTGATGCTATGACATTCTGACATGTGACCATAATGATATGTGACATTTGTCATGTGACACTTTCCTGTACTTCCTTCTTGTATAGTAAATCCAAATAAGAAGAAAAAGAAAAAAAAAAGAAAAGAAATATAAATAATGACTTAGTTGTTTTGCCAAGTCATAAGACTGACCCTTAGGGTGTTCCATAACTAGAGGAACTTGTATACACAGTGTAGAGTACCCTTCTAGGAGCCTCATCCTATTCTCTGAGGATTCTTCTGGGAGGTGAGTTGTAATATACTCTAGAGTGTATTTATAGACTGAGGATTCTTCTAGAAGCTCTACTCCAGTCACCCTCATAGATAGAACAGTAAATGTGGGAGGAGCAATCACTCACTAGGTAGAGTTCTTCAAAGGACATATTAAAAGAGCATAAATAGATATATGCAATTTAGGAAAGACAGAAGTAATACTGGATATTCCTTGGTTAGCTGCCTATAACCCAGAGATTGACTGAAAGAAAGAGGAGGTAAAACTGATATATTGTCTATCTATATGTAAAAAAAGAAAGCAGAAAACACAAAGAAGGAGACAGATAAGAAAGATAGAAAAGAAAAAACAGTGAAGAAATTAATGCCCAAAAGATTCTAGAAGCAGAAAAAAGTATTTGGGAAAGAGGAGTTAAAAAGAATACCTGCCAGAAAACCATAGGACTATGTGATAAAACTAAAGAAGGAATTTGTACCAAAGAAGAGAAAGATATATTTATTATCAAGGGAGAAAAGAGAGGAGATACAAGCATTCATGGAAGATCAGTTACAAAAAGGGTATATTTGGCTATTAAAATCACTACAAACCTCACCAGTTCATTTTGTAGCAAAAAAGGATAGTAAAAGGAGAATGGTACAAGACTATCACTATATAAATTAGTGGATGGTAAAGAATGAATACCCCTTATTCCTAATTGCAGATATTCTGGATGAAGTAAAGAAGATGAAAGTGTTTATGAAACTTGATCTTAGATGGGGATACAACAATGTGAGAATCAAGGAAGGTGATAAGTAAAAGATGGCATTCACAATACATATTAGAGCATATAAACCAATAGTCATGTATTTTAGACTAACAAATTCTCTAGCTATCTTCTAAACTATAATGAATGACCTGTTCCAAGATATGATCAATCAGGGAAATATGACAATATTCATTAATAACATAATAGTTGCCACAGATACTGAGAAGGGATATAATGAACTGGTAGAGGAGATATTAAGAAAACTAGAGAAGAATAATCTGTTTGTTAAACCAGAAAAGTATTAGTGAAAAGTAAAGAAGATAGAATTCCTAGGCATGGTAATTGGACCTTGAGGAGTAGAAATGCAGAAGGAAAAAGTGAATGGAGTTCTAAGCTAGCCAGTACCAAGAAATGTAAAGAAAGTACAAAAGTTTCTAGAGCTCGTGAACTATTATAGGTAATTTATTAATGACTTTGCTAGAATTACAGCCCCTTTGCACCTACTAGTCAGAAAGAAGGAAAAGTAGAGGTAGAGGAAAGAGCAGAGAAAAGTATTCAGAAAACTAAAAGAAGTGTTTACAATAGAGCTAGTCTTAGTCATCCTAGATTTAGATAAGGAGATAAGAGTAGAGGCAGATGCCTCAGACTATGCAATAAAAAGAGTACTATTGGTAAAATGTAGGGATGAGAAGTGAAGGCTGGTTGCCTTCATCTCTAAGTCATTGAATGTGACTAAGCAGAACTATAAAATCCATAACAAAGAGATGCTAGCAGTAATTTGGTGCTTAGAGTTATGGAGGTACTACTTGGAAGAGGCAAAAGTAAAGTTCAAAATCTAGACAGTATAAGAGAACTACACTAAATCGTACTCCTAATATACTAGTAGTAGCCTACTAGAGTAATCCTGAACTAATTAAATGATAATTACCTAACATTTAATTAGTTGCCTTTTCTTGTATTCTAGACCCTAACCCTTAGAACATTCCATAGCTAAAGGAACTTGTATATATAGTATAGAGTACTCTTCTAGGAGCCTCATTCTATTCTCTAAGGATTTTCCTGGAAGATGAGTTGTAACATACTCCAGAGTATAATTATAAACTGAGGATTCTCCTAGAAGCTTCACTCTGGTTACCCTTACAGTAGAATAGAATCTCCTAAACAGAATCTTGTAAGAACATAGTAAACAACCTCTATCCAGTCACTCTCTACTACCTATATCTAACACTCTATGCCTCTGCTCTATGCAGATGTTGCACACAAGCACTTCCTAGAACATAGCTGATACCCTGGCCTATCTGCAGCATCATTTATATGAAGTCACCAAAAGACAGAATAACTCAAAGACTAACATTAACAATGCTCTCTCTGCTCTAATAGTCCAGCTCCAACAACTGACATAACTGGTATCAAATATCCTCTCTCAACATCCAGTTCCAGTGACAAATTCCCCTCTATTACCTTCTGTATTGGTAACCCCTCCTCCAGTAACCTCTCATATTTGTGCTCATCCCAAGCTCTTCTTCTCTTTAGATTTCAATAGAGATTGTAGCATCAGATAGGCATTTCTGAACTTTTGCACCCTCTATATATGCCTGGCCCTAGAGCAGTTTAGCTATAAAGAGAAAAAGACCCTATAGGCTTTTACCTTCTTTAAAAGTGGTCACATAGCAAAGTGGTCTAAAAACCTCTTCTGCTAGAAAGTAGATACCAGATTCTTTTCCATTCAGATCTGGGCTGATTTTGAAGCCCAGTTCAAGATACAGCTCTTTCTGGTAAATGTAAAAGCAGACATGGTGAACACTCTGGAGAGTATTTCTTACTACTAGGGAACTTAGATGGTGGAGGACTATTTTGTCAGCTTCTAGTCATTGGTCTCTGATATAGGATATACCAACCCTTGGACTCTTATAGCCAAGTTCTATCAAGGACTGAGGATTGGCATCCAAAATCAAATTGCGACCATACCTTATAAATACCCCTTGAACACAGACCTAGAAGCTTGGTATTGAGCTATCTGGAGAATGGACCAAGTGTATCTTGTAACCAAGGCTTTCCAGTCTACTCAGCATACTACATCCTTCACTCCAGCTAAAACTCCTCCATCACAGCTTCTTTTCCTCTCAATGGTTTAGATTTCCCCAGTCACTACTCCTCCTCCAATTCTAAAACTACTGCCCTCTCTGCTATCTATAGATATCCCTATGGATATAGATACTGTCAGAAGGCCAAAGCCCTTATCTCCATGAGGTTGCTACTATTGTGGAGATGCCAATTATCTGGTCAAGGACTATCCCTATTGCCTTGATGTAAGACAGCTCTTCTCCAAATAAGAAAAGCTCATAGAAGATCTCCTGGTATTGCACAATGTACAAGAAGCAAAGCTCAGAGAAGTCGGAGAGGATAAGGATTTTGTGGAGGATGACTGGTGACAAGTGTACCCTGATCACCAGCAAATAGGTTTACTATACTCAAGATAGAGACTAATACAGATGATGGTGAACCCATAGATATATTCCCTCCCTCTGCTCCTAAGTGCAATCCTTTCTCTTGGAGACCAAAGTAGGAAAGAAGACTGTCTATCCAACTCTCTACTAGTATATTAGATGCACAAGGAATCTCTTTATGTATCACAAACTTCATCTGGACCATAACTCCAGGAATACTCAACTGATGTCAATGATATAAATGGCCATCAAAAGCCCTTAAGAAGACCTTTCAAATGGTATCAAAAACATCTCAAGGCAATCAGTATTCATTGAGTTATCAGCAGATCAGTTGGTAATTACCAAGTCATCAAATACTAAACCACTGATATCTTAGGAGCCGCTTAACATAATTGTTTGCTTGAATGACCAGCATAAAGCTCTCTTCAATGCACTTCTTTTGGGTATAAATAGAATCCAAGGCAATAAGATCCCATGGAGATACAAGGTCCTCAATATTTGTACATGATACTGATCTTTATCCATAGATTATTATCTGTCCTTGAATAGAACAAAGAACTGCTCTAAAACAGTTAGGTTATCTTTATTTCAAGAACAATAGCACTCCTATATATAGAACAATAGGTAGTGATCATATAGTAGGCTATCCTGGTACATAGACCACTACAATCATATATTTAAGGACCATATGTCTGAAGATAAACCTCAGACTTAACAACATCTTTTGCTACTGTCTAAACTTTGCTTTTTTGAGCCTTTTGATTATTAAATCATCAACTTACAAATCAGTAAGTGGCTATTTGTAATACTACAGCTCACTGTAGAACTAAGTACCATGGATATAAGCAAGCTCCACTCCATGGAAACTCTTCTAGATAATAGAGCCATAGGAAGTTTCATAGACCAAAGCCTCATCCACTCTAAGAGACTGAACACCCAGACGATCTTGCACTCTATTCCTGTCTTCAATATAGACAGCTCTCTAAATGAAGCTGGTAAAATCTCTAAAGTGGTAGACATCCTCCTGTGGTATGGTACTCACTTGAAAAGAATGCTACTTGCTGTCTCAGACCTCAGAAAGCAGGATTTGATCCTAGAATACAACTGGCTAAAGGACTACAATCTAAAGATCAATTAGGAGGCTGGTAAGGTCAAAATGACATATTGCCCTTAATACTGTGAAGACAGTCACACCCTATATAAAAAGCAGATATAGTAGAAGAAAGCAAAGCTCTGTGCTATCAATTTGTGCAGAAATGGACCCTTTCCATTGTTCCTAGAAGACAATGTAGACAACCTTCCTCTCTCTAGTACTAATAGTAGAGACTGGGAACTTGGAGACTGCTTGTTCATGACATAGATACTCTTTGAGCCTATAGCCACTGACCTTAGAGCTATGGTCACTAATTCTCAGCACCTGGTAGAAGGTACCTGACATAGTGCAGAAACCCAAAACCCCACTATCCACTTACTGGAGTATACTCAAGGGTTTGAGTTTGTTTTTACTAAGAACAGTTTTGATGTCCTTCCAGAACACTACTATTGGGACCATACCATCAAGTTGATCCTGGGGTCTGATCCCAAGTTATTAAAGATATATCCTCTATCCCCAGTGGAGAAAACTAAACTAGACATATTCCTAGAAAAGAACTTGTATACTGGTTGCATCTACCCTTCTAAGTCACCTATAGCTGCTCTGGTCTTCTTTATCAAAAAGAAAAATGGCTCCCTCTAGCTGGTGCAGAATTATTACACTATCATGCCAGGCAGCCTTTTTAGGCAATTTAAGTGATATTGGTCACAAATCTATACTATAATTCAGCTCAAGTAGCAAAAGTGACTCTCTAATTATATACCACTAGATCTCCAGTCTTGGACTCATGTATATCACCTAAGTAGCAGAATAGTGGCTATGACTACCACTATACTAGTCTTATAGGACCTGTCCAGCTATTCTGTACTAGATACAACCCAAAAATCCCCTCTAGAAGTATTCTTAAGGACTGTTCAGACCTTGAAGAGACTAGTCTCTTCTGGTAGAATAATATCATAGTTTGGTAGCTGTCTTATTTGATGGATTAGGCTTTAGTGTTACCATTAGACCTTGGTGATCATTTTTGATGTTTACTATAATTAGAAATAGTGGAACAACCCTCTCAAGGGCAACACTGTTAGAGTATCTAGAAAGAAAGAGATATCCAAAACTGGAAAAAAAGGTCAGGAGTATAGGAGAATAGGATAGAAGGATCAAGGAAGTAGAAATTGGGGAGATCAATAAAGACACTGACTTTGAGAGCAAGTCACTCACACTGACCTTGAGGCTCCTTGAGCCATATTCAAAGGCCAGGTTTAATAGATAGACATAAGAGAAGACCAGATAGAAAGATTAGGAAGGATAAAGAGCACTAGCTGTGTGATCAGGAAGAAACCCTGCTTTATCATTCTACTTCCTACTATAATAGGTCATTGGAATGTTTCTTTTGTTTCTTAATTGTTGATTCTATTACTTGTAATCCTAATATATACTCTAGAAGCACAGAGGGGCCTAATAACAACTTACCCCTATTATCTCCCTCCTTCTGTTGCTCTAGAGCTCCACTGTTATTTTTGAGTGACTGAGTTTTCCTGTTTGTTTCCTTTATAAAAAGTCTATACAAAATATCCCTCAGGATGACATCTTACTTTAAGAAGGACTTGGGCATTTGCTCAACTAGAAGTTTAACCACTCACTATATATTTTTAGAGTAGATTTCCAACTGTACAATCAGTTGAAGTAGAGCCTATATGAGAATATAGGAGTTCTAGACAGTACTGCTGTATTGATGGCAAGCTAGGCTGCTAGACTAGTTTGAGAAGAGTAGTGTCACAGTGTAAAATGAATGCATATCTTCGAGATCTATAATCAACTGGAGCTTGTTCAAGAGGATACCAAAAACACTATATTTCTCTAGTTTCCACTCTGTTTTTAACTATTCATTATTCTTTGTGAGCTCTCTCTCTTTTGATTTATCTCCCCTGTGCCTACTTGTCTACATACAACTGTGAAACAGTTTGGAGATTTTGTCTTTCTCATCTATGATCTTATCTTTGTATTCTTATTTATTTCCATTAGCGCTTTGAATACCATGATGGTCAAGAATCAGTATCCACTCCTATTCATTTCTGAGCTTGTCTTCCAGCTCTGTAGAGCTAAGTACTTCACCAAGCTAGACATCTACTAGAGTTTCAACAACATATACATTAAGTCTGGAGATGAATAGAAGATTGCCTTCTGGATGAACCAAGGGCTCTTCAAACCTTTGGTAATGTTCTTTGGAATGACTAACAGTCTGGTGACCTATCAGCAACTGACTCAAGAACCTTAAGTTAGGGGTTAACTCAAAGTAATACTTTAGGGTTAAAAGAGAACTCAATAGGGTTTTTGCTTAATTACAGTCTATTATATATACAAGTACAGTATTTGTTCTTGTTTAAACTACAAGCTGTCCATCAGCTACTGGTTTAACTCCAGCTCATATCTATTCTATTTATAGCTCATTGTCATAGTCAAGGTGACTTATGACAGTATCCTCTTTTTAAGGGTTCTTGTTCCAAGGACTTTATAGCTCATTATATGGGTCTTATAAATTATCTGTCTCATCTTCTTTGTTCCATTCCTCTATCCCACTCTTCTTGTGTTTTTGCTCATCTTCTTTTTTGTTTTTCTTATATATCTCTCTGGTAATTCTCTTTTATAATCTTCTTTCAAGTTTCTCTTCTTTATTCTTCTGGTCTCTTTTCCATATTCTTCCTCAAACCTATCTACTAATTCTTGTACATTCTCTAGATTTTCCCTTGGTTCCCAAGTGTCTTCTTCTACCATATAACCCCTCTATTGTACCAGATATCTATCTTTTCCTCTAAACTTTCTCTTATTCAATATTTTTTCTATCTCATATTCCTCTTCTTCTTTAATTATTACTAGTAAAGGTTGTTCCTTTTTCTGATCTTCTACTTAATCTCTATACTTCTGTACTCTACTAATATTTATTACTAGGTGTATTTTAATACTACTTGGTAACTCTAGTTCAACTGTGTTTGTCAAAATTATTCTTTTGACTTTATAAGGTCCTACAAATCATTCTATCAGTTTTTCCGATTGTCTCCTCTGCATCTGATACTTGAGATCTTTTATACTCAGTAATACCCAATCTCCCACTTTGTACTCCTCTGGTTTGCTCCTTTTCTTATCTGCATATTTTCTTATTTCTTCCTAACTTTTTCTTAATACTGCTCTTGCTTCCTCATATACTTTCTTTATTCTTGTCACAAGCTCCTCTACCTTTTTAAACTTCCCCTTTTTCCTCATTTCAAATGCCATACATAGATCCTGTCTATTATTTGCTTTGAATAGTGATACTTTTATACTTGTCTGCACTTTGTTATTATATGCAAACTCTACTGTCACTAGCCAGTCAGACTATTGCTCTTGTCTGTGATCAATGAACATCCTCAGGTATTGTTCTAAGTCCTAATTCATCCTTTCTGTCTGTCTATCTGTTTGTAGATAGTAGGCTATGGACAATTTTGTGTTGATCTCTAATATATTGTTCATTTCCTTTATTATTCCTGCTGCAAACTGCACTCCTCTATCTATAATAATACTTTCTGGTAGGCCATATAGCTTCCAGATATTATTCTAGAACAATCTTGTCACTCCCTCTGCCAAAGTCTTTTTTGTAGTAGATACAAAGTGTACTATCTTTGTCAACCTATTGCATACTACTAATATACTATTGTATCTCTATGCTAATAGTAACTTTGTAATAAAGTCTGCTATGATATGGGCCTAGGGTTTCTCTAGTACTGTATTTGGCATTAGCTTTCCTGCTGGTGTTTCTATATAATTCTTGTTTCTTTGGTAGATATTGTATCATTCTATATACTTCTTAACTTTCTTTGTCACCCCTGACCACCAGAAGTTTCTAGTAACCAGCTCTGTTATCTTCTATTGTTCTTCATGTCCTTCTACTAGTGTATTGTGATATAGCCAGATTACTTCTACTTTTAGTTTTTCATCCCTAGAGATATATATCTTTTTATCTCTTAACATTAGCCTATCTTTCTCTTGCCACTCCTTGTCTCTCAACATCTTTACTCCTGCTTACTTCATTTCTTCTACTGCTTTTATCACTTCATCATCTTTTGTATCTGACTTCTTAATCTTCTCCAGTAAATCTACTTTCTCTATTACAATTTCTGCCACTTGTATTGCTCTGACTTCTAGCTACTCCCTTTTTACTAACACTCTATCCTCATTATCTCTTTCCACTCCAATCTACCAGTCTGGATGCCTACTGAGGCTATCAGCTCTTCATAGGCTACTACTTAGTACATGTTTAAGAGTAAAGTTGAATCTAGATAGATATAAGGCCCATTTCACTTGTCTATAGTTCAGTTTCTAACTACTCATAAAATATTCTAGATTTTTGTGATTGCTCCAAATCTCAAATTTGTTTTGTGCTCCTTCTAGCAAGTGTCTCTACTCTTCTAAGCATCTAATAATTGCCAGTATCTTTTAGTTGTGAATTTCATAATTTCTTTCAGCTTTGTTTAATGACTTTGAAATAAAGGCTACTAGCATCTACTTGTTATCTTCACATCTCATTGACAATACTCCTCCTGTTGCATACTCTAATGCATCTGCTTCTACTCTCATCTCCTTGTCTAGATCTAGTACCACTAACACTGGTTGTGTTATGAACACCTGTTTCAACTCCTCAAACACCTTTTCCTGTTTTCCTTCCCAGTTCCACTTCTCATTCTTCCTGACCAATCTATGTAGTGGTTTAGCTATTCTGGAAAAATCTTTCATAAATTGCCTATAGTAATTTGCTAATCCTAAGAACTTTTGTATATTTTTAACCATCTTAGACCTTGGCCATTCTAGAACTCCTGACACCTTTTCTTCCTACATCTTTATCCCATTTACCCTTATCACTAGTTCTAGGAAGTCAATCTCTTTAACTTTCCACACACATTTCTCTGGTTTTAGATATAGATTATTTGCTTTTATTCTCCTTAAAATTTTCTCTACTATATCATCATGCTTCTTTTTATCCTCTGTCTCTACCAACATATCATCCATAAATACCACTACATCTCCTGTGTCTATTAGATCTCTTAATATATTATTCATTATTGCCTGAAATGTTACTGGTGAGTTTGTGAGACCAAAAAACATCACAGTGGGTTTATATACCCTAAGATGTATTGTGAATGCTGTCATGGCTTGGCCAAACAACTAAGAAATCAATGGATACAAGAAAAGATGACTCAAAAGAGATACGTAGGACTTTGTAAATAAGGGTAAATACAGAATGTGTATAAGTAGTGTACAGAAAGCAAATGGGAACTCTATCGAGTTCTCCTTGTCAACTCAGACCAGGAGGGTGATTAAGTTATCTTGAACTAAGCCACTACACTAGAACTCGATAACCACATCCAAGCACTGTTCACCTCGAACCCTGCTCAAAATCATTCAAGGGTGCAGTTGGCTTCATACCAGCCCCATGAGTGATTTCCCTATCATACTCATTCCACACTCTTCCTCGCTAGGGGGCACAGCACTCTCAAGCTTCTTGGATAGCAGGCCCTAGCTGTAAAGGGGACTTTGTAGTCAGTTAGGGACTGCAGGTGGAGGTATGGTACCAAGCTTGGGTATTACTACTAAGACCTGACCTTACAATCGAGTGGGCTGGATAGTTACCTGTACTCCTTTTATACTATAAACTTCGTGCTACAGGTGCATTGTTATCTGTCTATGCAGGAGATTAATGCCACATCCTTAAGAAGGCGTTTAGGTTAGGGATCCCATCTGTTGGGTGATAGTCTAACCCTAGTATTAGGACAGTAGCTAGTAGGGCAGTAGGACTCTGGCTGGGTGAAGATCTTGTGCTCCAGCAGACATAGTTGTAACTAGCAAGAACCAACATTACCTCTGTATCTTTGCAGAGATATAACACTATGTCTTTGCAACAATACAATTTACTAATGAGCAACTTGCTCAAACAAAAGCGTGCCCTTGCTTTGTTAAGGGCAAAGTTAGAAGGGAAGGGAGAATGAGAATGTTGGAGTTGCAAAGGGTTCGGGCACCTGGCCCAAAATTGCAGGAAAAAGGGAGAAAAGGAGGAGAGGGGAGTTATTCCCCAAAATAAATTCAAAGTGTTGTCGAGTAGGGTGATGCAGTGTGGTGTCAAGGAGACAATGATAAGGAAGCAGGAGACAGTGGAGGTAGAGTGTTTTAAGTGCAGAGAGAAGGGACACAAGTGCAGGAAGTGTCCTATTTGAAAAGGAGAAAAGAAGTCATGAGCAGTAGAAGAAGTGGTGCATGTAGCCACACCACAAAAGGTGCAGCAAGGAGAGTGGAGGAGGAGTCCGGCGCATGTCCTACGACAAAAAGCACAGGAGCACTGTAGAGAGGGCATTCCAGATGAGGCATGCCTGCTGGAACTGGGGTGGTATACAAAGGAGGTGGTAGTATCATATGTGGAGTGTGAAGTGTGTGGACAGAAAGGATGCCATGTGGAGGAGAATAGAGGACAGGGGGTGATTTCAGAAAGGCAGAAGTGGTATGGATGTCAGAAAAGGAGAAAGACAGAAGTGGCACGCCTTGAAAAGGGAAAGGCACAGTAGAGCGGCGCACAGGCAAGAGCCTTGGAAGGTGCAGCAAAAGAGGAGGATAGGCAAAGGGAGGTCAGACAAATCTTCAAAATACTGAAAGAAGTGTGGCTGAATATTGGGGTAGAGAAAGTAGACACACATGAAGGCGTAACAGTAAAAGTGCTCTTGGATAGTGGTGCAATGGGAATGTTCATGGACAAGAGGACAGCAGCAAAATATGGATTTAGACTGCAGAAACTAGAAAGGCCAATAATGGTTAGAAATGTCGATGGGACAAACAACAGTGCAGGAGCTATTACCCATCAGGTGGAAGTAAATGTGTATTACAGAGGGCACATAGAGAGAATGAGGATGGATATATGCGACCTAGGAAAGACAGAAGTGATACTGGGAATGCTGTGGTTACAGGTACACAACCCAGAAATCAATTGGGAAACTGGAGAAGTAAAAATGACGAGATGCCCACCTCTATGTGGTAGAAGGCCAAGGGAAGTCAAGAGAGTAAAAAGGGTAGCAACCCTAGAGGAAGAGAAAATTGTCAGATGGGCAATTGATGACAAGGAAGATTGGGGAAGAGAAGAGGAAATTAAAAAGAACCACAGGAAAATTGAAGAGTTGGTCCCAAGGAAATTTCTAAAGTGGAGGAAAGTGTTCGGGAAGGTAGAGCCAGAAAGAATGCCAACCAGAAAAGTTTGGGATCATGCTATCAATCTCAAAGAGATGTTCAAACCACAAAAGGGAAGAATCTACCCTCTATTCAAAAATAAGAGAGAAGAAGTCCAGAACTTTGTGGAAGATCAACTGAGAAAGGGGTATATTAGACCATCAAAATCCCCTCAAACATCACCAGTCTTCTTTGTGGGCAAGAAGGATGGAAGTAAGTGGATGGTAATGGACTACTACAATCTAAACGACCAGACAGTGAAAAATAACTACCTGCTACCACTAATTACAGAGCTAATCGACAATATGGGTAGCAAGAAGGTGTTCACTAAAATGGATCTGAGGTGGGGGTTCAATAACGTAAGAATAAAAGAAGGAGATGAGTGGAAGGGAGTGTTTACAATGCACATAGAGTCCTTTGAGCCAACAGTTATGTTCTTTGGGATGACAAACTTGCCAGCCACATTCCAGGCAATGATAAATGAAATTCTGAGGGACTTAATTAATGAAGGAAAAGTTGCAGCATTTGTAGATGACGTACTAGTAGGAACAGAAACAGAGGAAGGACACGATGAAGTGATAGAAGAAATACTGAGGAGACTAAAAGAAAATGACTTGTATGTCAAGCCAGAAAAATGTATATGGAAAGTGAGAAAAATAGGGTTCCTAGGAGTAGTAATAGGGCCTAACAGGATAGAAATGGAAGAAGGAAAAGTGGATGGAGTACTCAGTTGGCCAGAGCCAAAAAATGTGAAAGACATCAGGAAATTCTTGGGCCTCGCAAATTATTATAGGAGGTTTATCAAAGATTTTGCCTGAGTAGCAAGACCTATAAATATGCTGACGAGGAAGGATGTAAAGTGGCAGTGAGGAGTGGAACACCAGAAGGCATTTAATAAACTCAAAAAGGTGTTCACAATGAAACCAGTATTAGCGGCACCAGATTTAGATAAGGAATTCAGAGTAGAAGCCGACGCATCAAACTATGCTACTGAAGGAGTACTATTAATGAAGTGCTCAGATAAAATGTGGAGGCCAGTTGCTTTCATCTCCAAGTCTCTCAGTGATACAGAAAGAAATTACAAGATACATGACAAGGAGATGTTAGCAGTCATTAGATGTCTAGAAGCATGGAGGCATTTCCTAGAAGGAGCAGCAATTAAATTTGAGATTTGGACTGATCATAAGAATCTCAAGTACTTTATGAAAGCGCAAAAGTTAAATAGAAGACAAGCAAAATGGGCTCTATACCTGTCAAGATTTAATTTTGTGCTGAAGCATGTTTCAGGAAGTAAGATAGGGAAGGCGGATAGTCTAAGTAGAAGACCAGACTGGGAAGTGGGAGTGGAGAGAGACAACGAGGATGAGACGTTGGTAAAGAAAGAATGGCTGGAGAATAGAAGGACAGAGAAAGTAGAGATAATAGTAGACAGAGTAGATCTATTAGAGGAAGTTAAAAGGTCAAAAGTAAGAGATGATGAAGTGGTAAAAGTGGTGGAAGAAATGAAGCAAGTGGGGGTAAAAATGTTAAGGGATGAAGAATGGAGAGAGACAGATGGTGTTATGTATAAGGAGGGAAAAGTGTATGTGCCAAAGAATAATAAATTAAGGGCAGAAATTATCTGGCTACATCATAACACGCCAGTAGGGGGACATAGGGGACAGTGGAAGATAGTAGAGTTGGTCACTTGAAACTTTTGATGGCCAGGGGTTACTAAAGAGGTGAAGTGATATGTAGAGGGGTGTGATGCTTGCCAGTGCAACAAAAACTGCACAGAACAACTGGCAGGGAAGCTGATACCAAACTCAATCCCAGAAAAACCGTGGACACATATATCAGCAGACTTTATCACTAAGTTGCCTTTAGCGCAAGGATATGGTAGTATTCTAGTAGTAGTGGATCAGCTAACTAAGATGGTCCACTTTATACCAACTACAGAGAAGACATCAGCAGAAGAGTTAGCAAGGTTGTTTAGAGATAATGTGTGGAAACTGCATGGGTTACCGGAAAGCATTATTTTGGATAGAGGACCCCAATTTATGGCAGGGTTGATGAGAGAATTGAATAGGATGTTGGGAATTGCAAGTAAATTGTTGATGGCATTCCACCTATAGACTGACAGGCAAACAGAAAGGGTGAACCAGGAGTTAGAGCAATACTTGAGAATATTTATTGATCATAGGCAAGAACAATGGCCCGAATAGTTGGAAACAGCAGAATTTGCATATAACAATAAAGTGCACTCGAGTACTCAAACAACGCCTTTTAAAGTAAATTACAGGCAAGACCCTAGGATGGGGTTCGAAGGAAGGAAGAAGGGGAAATACAAAGGGGCAGAGAAATTTGTGACAAAGATGAAAGAGATCCAGGAGGAAGCAAAGGCAGCGCTGGGAAAAGCACAAGAGGAAATGAAGAAGTATGCAGATAGAAAGAGAGCAGAGGTTGATGAGTATAAAGTAGGAGACTTAGTAATACTAAGCACTAAGGACCTGAAATATCAGATGGTTGGGAGGAGGATGGAAAAGCTGACAGAGAGGTTTGTAGGCCCTTATAGGATAAAGAAGATTGTATCATCAAATGTAGTAGAATTAGAACTACCTAGTACAGTAAAAATATACTTGGTAGTTAATGTTAGTAGAATACGAAGATACATAGGGCAGGTAGAGGGGCAGAGAAAGGAGCAACCAGCTCCAGTAGTAATCAAGGAAGAAGAGGAATGGAAAGTGGAGAGGATATTGAATAAGCAATGAATTAGAGGAAAAGATAAGTATCTGGTGTGATGGAAGGGGTTCACGGCTGAATCAGATACCTGGGAAGGAGAAGAGAACTTAGAAAATGCTAAGGAAGTGATAGAGGAATATGAAAAAGAGTACAAAAGAGATATGGAGGACATTAGAAGACAAGAAAGAGAAGAGAGAACGTTCAGAAGGGAAGAATTGCCAGGACGATTTACAGCAAGGAAGTTATTTGGGTGGTCAGATAAAAGGTACGACAAAGAGTACTGGGGAAGGTTGGAAAGGAACTGGAGACGATGGAAAGGGGAAAGGAGAAAGGGGCAAAGAACAATGGAAACAATAAAGGAAGAAGAGGAAAAAATTGAACAGGAAAATTTGGGAATAAGGGAGTGAACAGAGGAAGACGACAATGAAGTAGAAAATATGGCTGACCCTTACTACAAACTATAAAGAAAATCCTCAGGACGAGGAACCTTGAGAGAGAGGTGGTATTATGACTTGGCCAAATAACTAAGAAATCAATGGACACGAGAAAAGATGACTCAAAAGAGATACATGGAACTTTGTAAATAAGGGTAAATACAGAATGTGTATAAGTAGTGTACAGAAAGCAAACAGGAACTCTATTGAGTTCTCTTTGTCAACTCAGACCAGGAGAGTGATTAAGTCATCTCGAACTAAGTTACTACAAATGCAGTCTTCCACTTATCTCTCTCTTTTATCTGTATATTGTTGTACTCCCATTGTAAATCCATCTTTGTAAACACCTTTTTTGTGCCTATAGTATCAATCAAGTCTAAAATCAAAGGCAAGAGATAATTGTTCATAACTGTTCCTTTATTAAGATATCTATAGTCTTGTACTATTCTTTTCTTTCTATCCTTTTTCTCTACAAAAAAGGCTGGTGAAGTCTGAGGTGACTTGGAGGGTCAAATATACCCCTTTCTCAACTATTCCTCTATAGATTCTCTAACCTCCTCTTTCTCTCCTTTTGACATTAAGTACATTCTTTCTTTTCTTGGCATAAAATCTTCCCTTAGGTTTATTGCATGATCCCAAGGTTTCCTTACTGGCATCCTCTCTGATTCTGCTTTCTTGAATACTTTGAGCTATCTATGAAACTTTTGTGGCACTATCTTTCTCACTTTTTCTCTATCTAATATAACTTTGTTATTAAATTTTTCCTCTATTGTCCATTTCCACTCTTCTCCATCTATTTGGTCTGCTACTCTAATTCTCTTTCCAATCTTCTTCTTTTTCTCTATTTCTTCCTTTACCACTATCTTACTTCTACAAATTAGTGGATATCTTGTTATTTTGACTTCTCCTGTCTCCCAATTTATCTTAGGGTTGTGTACTTGCAACTATAGCATATCCAGTATAATATTTGTTCTCCCCAAGTTGCATATATCTATTCTCATCCTTTCCATATGGCTTTTGTAGTACACATTTATTTCCACTTGGTATGTAATAGCCCCTCTACTATTGTTTATTCCATCCATATTCCTGACTGTCACTGGTCTATCTAGCTTTTGTAGTTTAAATCCATGTTTTGCTGCTAATTTTTTGTCCATAAACATCTCTGTTATACCACTATCTAGGAGCACTTTTACTATTACTCTCTCATGTATATCTACTTTCTCTACTCTAATGTTCAGCCATACTTCTCTTAATATTTTGAACATTCTCCTGATGTCTCTTTGTCTATCCTCTGTCTTTGCTACACTTTTTGGAGTCTCTGCCTGTATACCACTCTACTGTGCTTTTCTCTCTACAGAGTGTGCCACTACTTTCCAGTTCCACCATGGCTTCTTGTTTTCTGTTTTATACTCTAGACATAAAATCTTCCTCCTTTCTTGTTCTGATACTCTTCCTTCTATAGCATCTCTCCTTCTACATTCTATACACTATACCCTTGTCATTTCTCCCCTCCTTGCTTCCTGACAAAGATTACACCATATATTTCTCACTTGTTTTTCAAGGAGAAAGCCCTGCCCTTGGTTTTTATAGGACTGCACTCCTCTACCCTTATATCCTCCACAATCTATATAGGTTGCTACTACTTTCTCTGTAATCTATTCTCTATCAAGTAGGAGAGCATCTTTTAGAGGCATACTCTACTCATCACAATGCTTTTGTACCTTTTTCCATGTGGAATGTACCAGTCTCCTCTCTTGCTATGCTTTTTGTGGCCTGGTCACATATATTACCTTCTTCTTTCTTCACCTCCTTCTTTCTACTTCTATATTTGAATACTCCTATTTGCAGTGCCCAACTCTCCAGCATCTGAAGTACTTTACTTCTTTCCCTTCTCTTTCCTGCTATTTTACCTCTTACTCCATATTGTATTACTCAACTCACCAATACTTCAAACTTATTTTTGGGGATCAGTTTCTTCTCTTTTTCTCCAATACTGTTCCTGCAGTTACAGGCCAGGTGTCTGAACTTCTTACAACTGAAACACTTTCTTTTCTTTCTTCCTTCTAGTTCTACCCTTAGTTTGGTGAGGGTCTGCTGTTGATTGAGCATATTATTCATAAGTTGGTTATATTGTTCAAAAGACATGGTATTGTGCCCCTTGAAGTAGAATAGAATTTTTGGAATCTTGCTAATTACAACTACATCTATTGGGGTACAAGATCTTCACCCAACTACTTCTACTACCTTACTGACTACTACCCTAGTACTAGGATTACACTATCACCTCTAAGAAGAGGATCTCTACTCTAAGCAGCTTCTTAGGGATATGCTGCTATTCCTCTGTATATATGGATCACAATGGACCCCTAGTACAAGGTTAATAAAGTGAATGTGTACAAGTAATATACTAAGCACTACCCAATTGCTAGGTCAGGTCTTGAACACAATATCTGGGTTTGGTACTGAGTCTCTACCAGCAGTCTCTAACTGACTACCAAGTCCCCTTTACAGCTAAGGCCTGCTATCCAAGAGAATTAGTAATTGAGCTAATCACCAATTGAGGATAATAAGAAAGTAAAGTTTAGACAAAGTTCAAAGCAAACAGTACTAGGAGTATGGAATTGAGTTCTTCTATCAGCAACTGACTCAAGAACCTTAAGTTAGGGGTTAACTCAAGGTAATACTTCAGGGTTAGAAGAGAACTCAATAGAGTTCTCACTTGATTACAGTCTACTATATATACAAGTACACTATTTATCCTTATTTATACTACAAGCTGTCTATCAGCTACTGGTTCAACTCCAGTCTATATCTATTCTATTTATAGCTCATTGTTATAGTCAAGGTAACTTATGATACAATCTTTCAAACTATAATAAATGATATCTTCCAAGATCTAATTATAGAAGAGATTATAGTTGTGTACTTGAACAATATTCTTATCTTTATAAGAATGGTTGAAGAGCTTATCCAAGCAGTCTGGAGTGTTGGAAATCCTTGCCAAGCACAAGCTATTTCTCTACCCTGGAAAGTGCAAATTCCAGAAAACACAGATCGAGTACTTAGGACTGATAATCTTAGAGAACAAAGTAGCTATGGACTCTGTCAAGGTCTCTGGAGTCTGAGAATGGTCTGTTCTGGAAAATTGAATAGACATGCAAGCATTCTTGGGGTTTGCCAACTTCTACCACTAATTCATCTATAACTTCTCTACAATAGCCCATCTTCTCTTTGACCTTACAAAGTCTGACATACCCTGGTCCTAGAATGACAAAAAGCATAGAGTCTTTGAGACACTCAAGATAACAGTCACTAGTGCTCTAGTCCTCATATCACTTCAAGACTCAGAGCTTTTCTGCATTGAGGCTGATAGTTTGGACTTCACTACTAGAGCAGTTCTCTCCCAATGGCTGTCTGGAACCAAGAAATGGCATCCAGTTGTATTTTATAGCAAATCTCTGTCTCTGGTCAAACAAAACTACAAGATCTATGACAAGGAGATATTGGCTATTATCCGTGCACTCAAGGAATAAAAATATTTTCTAGAAGGAGTGAAATACCTGGTAGAGATATGGATAGACCACAGAAACTTAAAGTACTTCATGATAGCTAAGAAACTCAACTGCTGTTAGGCTTATTGGTCCCTATACTTGGTCTATTTTAACTTCATGCTCATCCATTACCCAGGCCATTTTATGGGAAAGCTAGATATACTCTCTTAGAGACTGGACCACAGCACAGGAACTTCTAATAATGAAGATATCACTCTCCTCTATCTGGAGATGTTTGCTGTTCAAGCCTTAGAAGGTGTTGAACTAGAAGGGGCAGAAAAGAATGTACTCTCTAATATCTGCAAAGGTAACTGCAATAGAGACCAAGAAGAGTTCATAGTCCAAGCAGCTTGCAAACTTTAGCAATCTTTCAGCTAAATGGTACACTCTATGGAGTGGTCAAATATAGATAGACTACTCTGATTCCAAGACAAGATATACATCCTCTGGAATTTAGAACTTTGTAGATATATCATCACACTGTACTATGACATGAAGATCACAAAATATTCTGGCCAGTGGAAAACTCTAGAACTCATATTCCAGAACTACTGATGGCCTTAGATATCTTAGTACATCAGACAGTACGTTAGTATGTATAACCTGTACTTAAGAACAAAATCTATATGACACCCTCTAGTAGGCAAGCTCCATCTCTTTCCTGTCCTAGAAATACAGTGGAATACCTTGAGTGTAGATTTTGTGGTGAAACTCCCTGAGTTATCCAGACATGACACAGTAATAACAGTAGTAGACTCAGTGTCAAAAAGAGCACACTTCATTCTGATATACACAATGGTGACTGCAGAAAGAGTAGCTAGGCTGCTCCTCCACCATGTCTGGAAACTCTATAGACTCCCTAGGTAAGTAGTCTCAGATAAAGGTCCATAGTTTGTTACACTCTTCACTTGAGAACTCTATAGGCTTCTTAGAATAAGACTGGTCTCTTCTACTACTTGGCATCCTCAGACAGATAGATAAATGGAGCATATTAATCAGGAGTTGGACCAATACCTCTATGTCTTTGTAAACAAACAACAAAACAATTGGTATGACCTCCTTCCAATAGTAGAGTTTCAACACAACAATCACCTCTACTCTTTCACTTAGCAGTCTCTATTTCTATTAGACACCAGAAGAACCCTCTAAATGGGATTTGAACCTCAACAATGCCCTTCTGGCCTAGAAACTGTTAATGAGCTCACAGAAAGAATAAGAGCTACCACTGAAGAAGCTAAATCTGTAATATAGAAGGTCCAGGAAAACATGGCAAGATATTACAACTAGCAAAGGACTCCAGCCCCCATCTTCAAACCTAGAAACAAGGTGTTCCCAAACATATCAAACATCTGGATTACTCATCCCTCCTAAAAGCTCTCCTACTAAAGGCTGGGTTCATTCACCATGGAATAATGAGTTGGACCTATAGCTTACAAGCTAAAGTTACTATACTTGATAAGATAACTTTACCCTATCTTTAATGTAATCAAACTGTCTGCTACCCCAGAAGACCCGATACCAGGCCATAAACTGGAAAAACACCCTTACCCATACTTATCAACAGAGAAGAGAAGTGGGAGGTAAAAGAGATCCTCAATAGCTACTGGCACCAGAGATAGTTCCAATACCTTATCAAGTGGAAGGGATATAGCTGTAAATATAACTCCTAGGAGCCCACCTCCAAAGCTTCTACACCCAATCTTATAGTAGACTTTTATTGCAGACATCCAGGGGCACCTAGATACATCTATTAGACCAAGTTTAACATAATTTTTCTGCCCTAGATCTATTGCTTTGAGATATAGTAACCTTGGAGGGGAGGTGAATGTAAGAGAACTATACTAAGTTACACTCCTAACACACTAGTGGTAGCCCACTAGAGTAACCCTGAACTAATTAAATAATAATTACCTGATATTTAATTAGTTGCTTTCTCTTATATTCTGGACCCTAACTCTTAGGACATTCCATAGCTAAAAGAACTTGTATATATAGTATAGAGTATTCTTCTAGGAGCCTTATTCTATTCTCTAAGGAATTTTCTGGAAGGTGAGTTGTAACATACTTCAGAGTATATTTATAGACTGAGGATTCTCCTGGAAGCTCCACTCTAGTTGCCCTCACAGATAGACTACAAAAACCTCTAGTACTTTATGATTAGCCAGAAGTTAAACTGAAAACAAGCTATATAGGTATTATATCTATCATAATTCAACTTCACTTTCAAACATGTTCTAGAAAAGAGTATAGAAAAGGCAGATGAGTTGAGCAGAAGACCAAATTGACAAGAGAGGGTAGTATCACAAATGGTCACTTACTGATTTGTAATTGGTTGATTTGATAATCAAAGTGCTCAAAAAAGTGAGGTTAAACAAACAGCAAAAAATGTTGTTAAGTCTGAGGTTTATTCTCAGACATAGAGTTCTTAAATATATGATTGTAGTAGTTTGTGTACTAGGACAGCCTACTACATGATTACTACCTATTGTTCTATATATAGAAGTACTGTTGTTCTTGAAATAGAGATAACCTCACTGTCTTAGGGCAGTCCTTTGTTCTATTCAAGGACAGATAATAATCTATAGGTAAAGATCAGTATTATATACAAATATTGAGGACCTTGTATCTCTATAGGATCTTATCACCTTGGGTTCTATTTATACACAAAAGAATCACATTGAAAAGAGCTTCACAATGGTCATTGAAGCAAATAATTACATTAAGCAGTTCCTGAGATATCAGTGGTTTAGTATCTAGTAACTTGGTGATTTCTGACTGATCTGCTGATAACTCAGTAAATACTAATCGCTTTGAGATGTTTTTGGTATTGCCTGAAAGATCTTCTTAAGGGCTTTCAGTGACCATTTAGATCATCAAAATTAGTCAAGTATTCTCAGAGTTATGGTCCAAATAAAGTTTGTAACTGTTGGTCTACTAAACTTTTGTCCAAATGACTGAAGACTCTTGGCATGACCAAAATCTGTGAATATAGAGAAGGTAACAAACAACATCCTCTAGGGTAAGCTTTTTAATCTATTATCATTAAGAGGGGTTTTGGTTATTGTTTGTATAGACTAGATAGAGCATTTGAACCCTAGATAGATATTCTTTTGGAGACAATACTAAGGTTATTCTCTATTTCTAACACTATACCCATTAGGTCAATCATAAAACTTCCACTGCTAGGAGTCATCTTGAGTTCACTCAAAGAAGAAGTAGACTCACCCTCTATATATCTATTAGGTTCTCTATCTGTGATTCTGAACAAGAATGATAGAATCACAGTGCAAGACTGGAACCAAGATATTTGTCATATTGAATTAGAGTCCCAACAAGATATTGTATATGTCCTTTTCTTTACTTATCTGGACACAGCTTATTTCAAAGTAGCTATCTTCCTGGAGATATTGCTGTTATCCTTTTGTAGATCCAAATAAGGTTCAAGAGTTCCTTATCTCAATTGGTTGGAACAAAATAGCAAATGAACCTCTGTCAGTCAGAAAGAACTTTGAAGGTCTATCCAATAATTACTTGCATTCTTTTTCTTGTTGAATATTAAGATTCAGAGAAGTTTAATAAACCTGCTTTCTTTGACCAATACACTAATTATTTGTGTTGGACCTGGTACTGGTGCAGCACCTATGTGTAGGTGATTATCAAAGAATAGCTGGGCCTTAGATCTCAGTATAAGCTCTATTCTTCTCATAGATTATTTTTTTCTGGCTGATACCTCTTAGCAAATACTCTGTATTTTGGATGTCAATCTGCTACAAAAGACAAGTATTACTCACAAGAATGGAGAACATACACCAAAGAACAAGACTTGGTTTATTATGTGGTACATTCCCAAGATGGACCCAAAGATACCAAGTAGACATATATTCAAGATCTGATTGAGAAGAACATTTTCAGAAGTTATTGACAAATGAAAAAACATAAGTTTACATCTCAGAGTATATCATTGTATCTTGCTTATTGCCAACATTGTTTGTTGATACTTAAATTTTGATAGATCCTCAAATAAGATGCCTGCCAGTATCAAAGTGGCCCTTGCAAAAGCTGCAGAGATTGAGGGTGGATATTAGGAAGAAGATATGAAAAAATATATAGTGATAATGGTATGTGAGGGTTGACTGATAGAAAAGTGTTGGAGTTAGTACTAGGGCTTGGTATCTATTTTATTTGTCTTATAATCATAAAATGGCTACATCCATATAATAAAAGATGCTTTTTTATATCTTTCTGGCAATCTAGAGTGATGTGATTGAGGTCTTGAAAATTGATGCATATAATATAAGTTCAATAAATGAAGATATAGATATAGCTACCTTAACAATCAGGTATAGGTGGACCAAGTTATATATTGTAAGAGAACCCTACCAATGTTACCTCTAGAACACTAGACTGATCTTCTGAAGTGACTCTGTGTCTAATTAAATATTACTATATAATATTTAATTGCCTTAGCTCGACTTGGTAACCCCTGGCCCTACCAGGTAGGACTATAGAATAGAGAACAGACAGACCATAGTAGTATATATATTGTAGAGTACATCTCTAGGAGCCTTATTCTAAACTCTAAGGATTTTCCTAGAAATAAGTTGTAACATACTTAGAAGCTGTAATATAACTAAGGATTCTTCTAGAGCCTACTTTACTCCAGTTGCCTTTATATGTATTATAGAAGCCCACATGTTTCACTAATGCAACAATCACCCAAAGAATAAACAAACCCTATACTTGAGTTATAAATAAGGAAAGCTTTGAATAAATTAACAAATTATTCACAAATGCACAATATACTTTGTATATTTATATTGCACAACAAGCAAGCTATAGTGTAAAAATATAGCAAGTCTGTACTATGGGGTTTGAATATAATGAAAAGGAAGTTTTCAATAGCATTTTTCAATGGGCTATTATATATCAAGTCTTCATGTCTATATTAAATACTGACTTTTCTTTTTCTATACTATTGTGCTTGCTATACCTATAGTCCATTTTTCACATCTATGATTCTTGTTGTAGAGGAACTATTGATAGCTTATCAACCAATTAGTATACTAACTAACTTCTCATAGTGTAGATCCTCTATATGTTTAAACTTTTTAGTCTCCTTGTTGTGGAACAATCTAATACCAAGCACTTGGTAATAAATACATTTGTGGGTCTACCTATACCTGGCTAATTATAAGAATATAAGTTATACTTTTCCACAGTTCTTAGTAAAGAAAAAATTAATATGTTATATTGTTTTTTTTCCTAAGACTTTTTTGCTAGGCAGTTTCTGCTACCAGCTCATTGAGCACAGTCTAGTACCTAGGTCCTGTGTGATCTGGATATGGTCAGGGGATTGCTTGGCCTTGGGTAAGAGAAGAATCTCTATCCCTTTTTTGTACTGGCAGCTCAGTCTTTGACAGCCTTGGTCTAGGGGGGGGGTATAGAAAATTGGGGTTTGAAATCCCTTTTTCTATTGAGCTCTAGAGGATTGCTTATATTTATTTATTCATCTTTCCACTGACCAGAGCATATAGTAGATTGTCTCCTCATTAGGGGAGAGTCTGACAGTTTTTTCTACCTTGAGGATAAGAAGACATGTCTATCATTCACTTATACCTTCTCTACTATTTCTACAGTAAGTACCTATTTTATTCTGCTTTTTTATATTATCTAACTATTATTGCATACAGATTGATTGTTATATCACCACTTTACTGTTTCTCTTATATACAAGCTATGTAATGTGTTCAACATATGTCTATACCTTTTCCACTATTTCTACAGTGAGTATGTATATTTTCTGTATTTTTCTGTATTTTATTCTATTTTTCTTCTCATACTAACTATTATTGTATACAGGTCAATTATTATACTGCTACCTCACTGTTCTTTTTGTATACAAGCCAGAGACCTAATTTAACATGTATTCTTATCTTCTCCTCTATTCCTACCATGAGTGCACATTTTTACTAGTTTTATTTCTATTTTTGTCTAATATTCACTATTATTGTATATAAGTTAATTGTTGTACTGCCACCTCATGCCTCCATTTGTCTGCAAGTAGAATAATGCATCTATGATGTATCTGCACCATCTTCACTATTTCTATAGTAAGTATATATATATTTTTAATTTTTCCTTCTATTTTTCCTTTTATTCTAACTATATTGTATACAGATTGATTGTTACACCACCACCTTACTGTTTGGTTTGTATACAGGTTGGAGAACACATTTAACATGTATCCCCATCTTCTCCTTCATTCCTATAGTAAGTGCATATTTTTATTGCTTTTCTTTTTATTTTTTGTCTAATACTAATTATTATTGTATACAGGTTGATTTTTGTGCTGCCACCTCATGCTCCTATTTTTCCACAAGTAGAACAATGTATCTATCATATGTCTGTACCCTCTCAAACCTTCCTACAGTGAGTACAATTTTTATTTTATTTTTCTTCTATTTTTTCTCTTATTCTAACTATTGTGTATAAGTTGATTGTCATACCACTACCTCACTACTTTGTTTGTATATGAGTAGGATAATATGTCTAGTGTGTGTCTATATCTCAGGAACATGTCAAGTATATTTCCCAGCTGTCTGTATCATTTTGAAGATGAGTATGCATTTTTCAAGATTTATTTTGCATTTTTTGTAATTACTGACTTTTTCTTTTATATAGGTCTTTTGTTATGTTATTCTCTCTTTTTACCTCATCCACCTCTTTCTGGAATATATCTAGCATATAATACAAGCTAAGTTATTTTTATCTATTGTTATTTATTTGTTACTTAGCATGTTCTAGGTCATATACTAGGTATTTTTATGTATTCTTTCTATCTATCCTCTTTTGCTCTTTGTCAGGATGAGCTTTCTAACAAAGAGCAAAAGAGACTTTGTAGTGTAGAAAAATAAATAGTATAATAACTTAACTTGTATTTTTTTATTTGTATAATAAAAAAATAAGGGAAAACTCTGTCATTTTAATTTTAAGTCATATAATATAAATATCTTATGCTCACACTAAATTAAGATTGACCACTTACACTCAATTTCTCATAATATTCAAGCCTATTCTTTTACCACTTTATCTATGGCTAAATCCATAGAAAAGACTAATTCCAACAAGTTTATATATTATAATAATTTACTTCTAGAAAGATCTTAGTATTATAGGAAAAAACTCAACAATATATTCTAGTTTGCTCTTCACAAGAACTAGCAGATATATATATACTAACTAAATATAATTTTACTTCAAAGTCTCTGTTATAATCTTGTTTAATACTATTTCTTAATGGAATTGTCAGCTTTTGTAAAGTTACCAAAGTAATTGTTATAAGCTTTGCTTTTACTAGAATTGTTAAGTTGACTTTCTACTTGACTGAAGTAATAAAAATTATTTAAATAGAGTATAAGATTATTCTACTTCACTAAATAGCTTAGTAGTAAAATATCTAATAAAATAACCAAGTAGAAAACAAAAAACTACAAAGCACTGTAAAGTTGCTGGTATAACTGTGACAAGCTGCTAGTAATATTGTCAACTCACTTCTACTATGTTGAAGTCATAAAACTTATTTAATAGAGTATAAGTTCATTCTACTTTACTAAATAGCCTAGTAATAAAATATCTAGTAAAATAACCAAGCAAAATTCAAGAACCTACCAGGTATGGTAAAGTTGCTAAAGTGACTGTGACATGTTTCTGGTGAGATAGTCAACTCACTTCTAATACCCTCAGGAGATAAATTTTATGAAAATAGGACATAAGACTACTTAATATTACCAAACAGTCTAGAAGCCCAAAACCTAGTAGAATAGTCTAGTAGAAGTCAAGAAACTACAAAGTGTGGTAAAGTTGCTAGAGTGACTGTGATATGTTTTTGGTAAGGTGATCAACTCATTTCTACTACCTTTAAAAGATAAATTTCATTTGGATAGATTGTAAGCCTACTTAATATTACCAAATAGCCTAAAATATGAAAAACTAGTAGAGAAGCCCAGTAGAAGTCAAGAAACCAGAAAGTACAGTAAAGTTGCTATAGTGGCTGTAATGAGTCTCTACTCAAATTATTAACTGTATTATAGAACTAAGTTATATAATTTATTTTTCAGTAGCTTTTTGGTACTATAGTATAGTTGAATGATTACTGAGCTAGTGATTATAGCTTGTCAGTCAGTAGACTTAGCCATTTTATGAGTTTAATTGACTAGTCAACCTGTTAGTTACTCAGGATTATCACTAATTACTATCACTAATTACTATTACTGAGTTAGTGTAACAAGATAATAGATAGTAGCCAAGTAGTAGCAATATACAGTCAAGTTACAGTAATATATAGCAAAGCCATTATGAACATTACTAAACAGTGTAGTAAATTTGTGATCAAGTGTGGTAACAAAAGCAGTAGTATATAGTAGAAGGTGCTGTAAATTCTTCAGGCTCTCTTTGGAGTTATCTCATAACAATATATCTATGTACCATGAGGTAGAAGTGAAAAGAGTACATGGCAGATATGAGGTCTACCAAGTAAAAAATATGCTCCAACAATGAGACACTGACTGAACTACTGTACAAATAGGGAAATATTAATGAAAGAAGCAAGACATGCCTGATCCTCATAAAGAACTTATAAGGGGATCTTACCAATACCATCCCTGATGCTAGACCAACTTCCTGGAGCAACTCTGTAATATATTAAATATTACTATATAATATTTAATTACTCTTAGCTCACTTCTGAAACTCTAGACCCTGACAACTAGGACTGTAGAGACAGGAACATACCAGTGTCAGAATATATATATAGTATAAAGTATCCCTCTAGGAGTCTTATCCTAATCTCTGAGGATTTTCCTGGAGTTACTCTACTCTAGTCACCCTTATAGAACTCCTATATAACATAAGGCTGATCATAGCAACTTTCTCTCTATCTAACTCAACTTCATTATCAAATTTTTCCTCTATTATCTATTTCTACTCTTTTCTGTCTGCCTGGTCTGCTGCTCTGATTCTTTTTTTAATTTTCTTCCTTTACTTGATATCTTTCTTTTCTGATGTATTTTTCCCACAAATTGGTGGATATCTTGTCATTTTGACTTCTCTTGTTTCCTAATTTATCTCTGGGTTATGGGCCTGTAGCCATAGTATGCCCAATATAACATCTATTTTCTCCAAGTTGCAGACATTCATTTGCATCCTCTTTATATAATTCCTATAGTTCACATTAATTTCTACCTGGTGTTATTGCTCCTGCACTATTATTTATTCTATTCACGTTTCTTACTACCACTGGTCTTTTTAACTTTTGTATTTTAGCTACTATCTTTTTATCCATGAACATTCTTGCTATACTACTATCCAAAAGTGCTTTAACTAATATATGTTAAGTATCACCTAGTGTACCAGGGGAATTAGTTGAGTTGATGGAGAAAGAATCTCTATTGGTGAGTTCTCTGCCCAAATAGTATTCTAGATATAGCAAGGAAGAATTCTGAGTTTGGATTAGTACTACTATGTTATGAACAAAGCTAAGGCACTAAGTGAAACTTGCTAGTTTATAAACTAAGGAAAAAGGCAAACTTATGCAAATACTGGGAAGGTATATACAAACAATCTGACTGAGATAAGTGGGTGATAAGTAACTGCTATGAGGATGTCACAGAGGACTATAACAGTATACCTTTGTGTATATCTACTTTTTTTACTCCAATATTCAACCATATCTCTCTCAATATCTTAAACATTCTTCTAATGTTTCTTTAGCTAACTTCCTCCTTTGCTGCACTTTTCAGAATCTCTGTCTGTGTGCTACTCTGCTATACTTTTTCTTCTATGGGGTATGCCACTACTTCCTAGTTCCACTACAGTTTCTTCTTCTTTATCTTACATTCTGGGCACAGAATCTCTCTTCTTTTTTGTTCTAATACTCTTCCTTCTATTGCATCTCTTCTTCCACACTCTTGTCATTTCTTCTCTCCTTGCTTCTTCTTCTCTCCAGTTTCATGCTTCCTTGCAAAGGTTACACTATACATTTTTCACTTGTTTCTCAAGAAGAAACCCTTGTCCTTGGTTTTCATAGGTCTAAACCCCCTTGCCTTTGTATTCTCTACAGTCCACATTGGTTGCCACCATCTCCTCCATGATCTATCCTCTCTCAAGTAGGAGTACACCTTCTGGAGATATACTCTACTCATTACAGTACTCCTGTACCTTTTCCCATATAAGATATACTGGTTTTTTTTCTTGCTGCACCTTTTGCAGTTGGACTGTATATGCTACCTTCTCTTTTCTCCTCTCCTTCTCAGCTTTTGCTATTAGATACTTCTACTTGAAGTGCCTTACTTCCCAATATTTAAAACACTGCACTTCTTCTATTTTCTGCCTCTTTACTTTCACTTCCTCTCTTATCCCATATCTCATCACTCTACTTGCCAATACTTCAAACTTACTGTAGGGGATCAGTGTTCTCTTTCTCTCCTCTTTCTGGTTCCTGCAGTTACAGGCTAGGTATCCAAACCCTCTATGGCCAAAACACTTTTTTTTTTCTCTTTTCTCCAGTTCTGCCCTTAGTTTGGCAAGGGTATACCATTGCTTGAGTATGTTACTCATGAGGTTATTGTATTGTGCTAGAGATATAGTGTTTTGTCTCTAGAGATTTGTTATAAGATAACTTTCAAGAAAAAAACTATTTCTTATACATTTATCAACTTGATAAGAAATATTATGAGAGCCCTAAGAAGGAACAAGTTTCCCACACATTCAAGATATAAATAAGTGTGGGAACTTAAGTAACCATATCACATGACAAGGTCATGTGATTGTAGAACATTCTAGAAGGACATGTGATTGTGGACTAGTAATGTACAGCCACTTGTAAAAGTAGTATAAGTAGGTAGTCCAATCCAATGGAGAACTCTATCGAGTTCTTCCTAAACACTTACATCGAGTGGTCCTTGAGTCGTCAAGACTTAGTGATAACAAAAGAACTCAATTCCACTCCCAAGCACTGATCACCTCAATCTCTGCTCATATTTGTTCAACATGCAGTTGGCTTAATTCTGGCGCTGCGAGCAAGTACCCCCATCATCACTCACTCTCTCATCTCCCTCACTAGTGAGCACAGCGCTCACAAGCATCTTGGATAGCAGGCCCTAGCTGTAAAGGGGACTTCTCAGTCAGGAGAGACTGAGGGAGGAGACTGAACACCAAGTCCAGGTATTTTGTTCAAGTCCTGACCTGTTAATTGGGCCTGTTAGTTACATCTGTTCCTAGTATAAGCTCTGTGCTGTTGTCCATTGTGACGGATACACACAGGAGATTGGCGGTTA
>Ga0153975_1000039_pt1 | contig 39084 bp, 48 predicted proteins | sample TSGA059MetaG_FD_104694 | JGI IMG/M metagenome (GOLD analysis project Ga0153975, IMG submission 104694) | Attine ant fungus gardens microbial communities from Georgia, USA - TSGA059 MetaG | ecosystem: Host-associated > Fungi > Mycelium > Unclassified | place: USA: Georgia, Yuchi Wildlife... | reverse complement strand
TGCGATGAGACATCTCTGGCGCTTCGAGGACTTACTCCTTATTATGGAGGAAATGACGCTCTGCCGCGCGACATGAGCCGCCATCATCTCCGCGGCATATAAACCATTCTGAACGACTGGATGATCTTTAGGCACCTCCTCATCCTTAGGCTTCTCGTTGTTGCTCTTGAGCCGCTTGCTGTTGGGCTCGTTGTTTGAGCCTATATTGTCGGATGTACGCTTTTTGTCTCCATTGTGGTTCCGCCCGGAACGTCTCACTGTTACACGTTTGTCAGCAAGAGAGCACGAGATTGACATATCGGAGGGCTTACGCTCTTTCGATGGCCCTGGCGCAGAAGTGGCATTGTTGTCACGCCCAGAGCCTCTTGCTGTTATGCGAGATGTCAGCAAAGAAGGAAAATGTTGACATCAGGAAGGGCTTACGGTCTTTCGATGGCTTCGGAGCAGAAGTGGCGGCAGGTGCAGGTCCTTCATCTGTTGGCTCAGCCGAGGGATCCATTCCCTGCCGATACTCCATGTACTTCTCCTTAGGGGCAGCGTAATCTGTCACCTCGTATTTCTTAGGAGGACGCTTCATCTTGAGACGACCACTAGCACGTCTAGAACGTTTGAATTCTATTGTTGTTCGAATATTGCGCCATTGGAAAGGCTTCTTGGGCTTGTCGCGCGCCTTCCCAAAAACGTCGAGCCTACGATTGAAATCTCCGTGTTCCTGCGCGGCATAAGCGGCTTCCCGCGAGACAACTACGACATCAGGCTTGCGTTTGGATTGTTCGCCCTGGTGCATCTGGTACATCTCCTGGTTATTGTGATGAAAGAGTATTTCGCTCGTATCAGTGTCACGCTTGGAAGGCACTATTCCAGGCACGTTCATCTTCTGCAGTTGAAGGAGCGCCGTGTTAGCAGCACCGACGAAATACGTGTAAGAGCTTGATTCATCAGGAGCTTCGATGCTTGATAGTGGTGGAATTAAAAATCCTGTGATAACTGGCATTAGAATCGACTTACAAATGATTTAGGAATTCCTTGATGTCCTGAGCGGACTTGCCATCATTGCAGACTGTCAAAACGGCATTGAGGGCTTTTCTAAATAATGCCGACTTGTCAGGATCGGGTTTGGTTTTATCTCGGCAGCGATAAAGGAGTTCCTCTATCATAGCGTCGATCTCGCATTCCGTGTATGCCTCGACATCTCGCGAGACCCATGGGCTGATATTCTTGACTCTGCGTGAAAGTGAACAGTTGAATATCACGGTATGAGAACCGGAGCAAGCTAACGTACTTGAGGCCGACAGCACCAAGGTTTTCACTGACTGCAGCCGTACCCCCTGCAATTGGGGTAGATTTGATCTCGGAGGAAGGTGCAACGTCAGCACCGCGAGGAGGTGTCTTTGGACCGGTGGCGCCAGCGGTGTCGGGCATGATGAACTAACAGGAAAGAAAAACGTTAAGGATTTGAAAACGCAGAACAAAGTATTTAAGCTGTAGGTGGCGCACTGTAGCACAACAACTACTATTGTCTGAACATTTCAAGTCCGCAGCTGATAGATTTTGATCGTTGGACGGGTCACGGTGGGCGTTGAATTGATGAACACAACACGTGTTCTAATAATAGCCCGATCAGTCCTTAAGATCACCGTCACGTGATGACGCGAAGTCAACAACACTTGCACTACTGGGGTTATGGTACAACATTACTATTGTCTGGATTATACGAACAATGCATGTATTTTGATGTCGCCGTGGTGGGCGTTGAATCAGTGATGATAAATCCCCCATATGTAACTAAAATCTCCGTCAAACGTGCTGACCCCTGAATCACGAAGTCCGAGACTCGGATGAGGCGGAGTCAAGTCGCGACGGTGTCGTACTAGTGATCATCTCAGACATTGCTGTCATCAGATTACCAGGATTGTCCCATCACTGCTGCATTACCGCAACCTCGTTTTCCACCAGACATGGAAGATCATTATCCACGCTATAAAGGCATATACCCATTTTGCAAACGAAGCACACCAACGAAGCCAATCAGCTTGCGACGCTGTCAAATACGTATGTCAAGACTGGATTGTCCATCTCTCACGAACACCGAATCCATGGGATGAGAAGCTCGACCGTATGTTTAGGTCTTTCTGGAATTGTTATCTCCTCTCCTGCCTCGAAATGCAGTGGTGTTTAAAAGACCTCCGGTCTTGCCTCGTTATTTTATCCGAGGGGGAGAAACTTTAAAGGTGTGCGCGTCTCCAACGATTCCGTGGATCAGAACCTGAGCTGCGCACAGGAACATGCAGTCGAAGCTACAAGGTCGCCTCAGTCAGGATTTTGAAACTGCGAATCCTTCACTCTCTCTTGTTATTGAAATCTTAGTTCCATGTTACCCAAGTGTCTAAACAATTATGTAAATCCTTCCCATGAGCAGATCTTACGCACCAGGTCATTGGACGAGATGTTGCATTTATCATCCCCCACGCTACGTTGCGATGAGTCGTACGCGAGTCTTGAGAGCAAGTAGAAGCGGTAGAGGTAGGGCATGAAGAATAGTCAATTTGAAGTCGAACATAAATTTCATCCCCTCGTCATATCCCCAGTAAAAATAAATCACATAAAATTATTGTTCTTTCCTTTGAGCGTAGTTGTTTTAGCCTTCTGAACCTTTTTGGGTTTGCTAGGTTGGATCAACTTGTCGCCGGCGACGTCGTCCTCATGCTTTCCTGTCTTCTTTTCGTCGTCAGAAATATCAACAACTTCATCATCCAACTGGTGGAGAAATCAATATATGGCAAGCAAGTGATGGAACTTGAAACACTCACATCGAAGACGTCTTCTAGATCGGGTGCTGGACCTCCAGCGAGCTTCTTGGGAGCCTTCCCAAGGTCTGTTGCCTTATGGAATGCTATCGGATGATCCATGCTGTTATACCTGGGCACGCATTAGCAGCGACCAAACACAGTTGATTAAACGAGTCTTACTTCTTTGTGAAAGATGTCTTAGTCGCAGGCTTGATGAGTTTATTGACTACGTCATCTTTGTGACCGTCCACACCAAGTTCAACAATAGTGTCCCAATCCTCGCGGGCAAGGTAGTACTCGTCCATCCGCTCAATGATTTCATCTACAGCGGCCTATAAAATATGATAAGCATTGAGGAGAGGTGCAGGCACTCAAGACTCACTGCGCCCCGGTCTATCAGTGGCTTAACGACATGAGGAAATAGCGCAGGAATGTACGACTGCCGGATTTCATGCTTATCCCCGGAGACTTTAAGGCGCATTCGGACCTGCACGTCTCCCAGTTGCCGACTGAGCTTATTTTGCTTGGAATTTTGTCCTAGCCACCTACAGGCATCATATAAATGATGTATGCTGCAAACCAGGGAGGAACGTACTGAGGGAACGTCATTGGGTTTTGAGTGCCGTATCCGCCGCCTGCACCGAACAAAAATGAAGCGGGTCGCACCATCGAACACACGGCATGCAAAGGCATCAATGACCAATGCTGTTCCGGTCTGAGCGGCATCATGAGATCCAAAGTAAAAGAGCAATATTGCACCTCTGCTCACCCATGAATCAGAGTATCGACAAGATCACCATCAGCTATTGAAGACGCGGCCTTGTCCATCAATTCGAGCTGCTTCAAAATCTTTGGAGGTCCTTCGAGATTCCGAACCTTGACAGGCTGGGTCTTGAGATAGTTTTCCTGATGAGATGGATTAGTGTTCCTGTGAAGTTTATGAACAAGAATGATTACCTGGATGAAGAGCGGGACAAAGGAATGGTCATGAAAGTATAACTCCATCTTGTCTCCCAAGGACTCTCTAGTGTTCGGCCCAAACATGTACGGACCAAGGATTTTGTATGTTACATCGAACGGCGTCAAGATGGTGTATTTTTCATTGACCTTCGCACTGGCGATACAGATGAACTCAGTGAACGGTGCATGAGGAATAACGCACGTACAGATTCTTTGCCTCATCAAAATCCATACTATTACTGGATAGTCGCCATGTTGATAGCATATTCAAAACCTGTCGAATATCTGACTGGGATCCTGTGATAAGCTGGTCAACAACGTTGGCAGGTATCTTCATCTTCTCCCTAACCGAAGATATAAGCATGATTTCCGTACGAATTATGCACAACTTACTTGAATGCAATCGTCATTATGCGGGATCGGACAGCTTGAGCCTCGGGTCTATGTCTGCAGTGAGGTCACGGCACCACCTGATGTTGAGTTCAACGTACCGTCTGAATGACATATTAAACGTGTTTGCAATGAGGGGTTTCAACTTCTGAGCGCCTTTATCGTTAGCGATACAGATGATGGGGATCTGGAAGACACGATGTAAGTAAGCATTGAAATGGAAGGACCATACAGCACACCTTCGTCTTCTTGATCAATGCATTGAGAGCACCAACACCGCCTCTGTCGCCAGCGGACATGCCGTCAACTTCATCCATGATAAGACACGTGTTATCGGTAATTTTGACTCCTGCTGCATTTGTTGCCTTGTCGAACTCTCAGACACATTGCGAAAGAGGCGATCGGACGAACGAACCTCATGTCCGCCCATCCACCCGTCTAAGGAGAGATTGCTAATGTTCATACTATTCTAGATAGTATTCGTGAGTAGAGTAAAGCTAATACTTCGCTATGAACTTACCTCGACCAATTTCTTGCTGCGCGCGTCACTCGCATTAAGCTCAATAGGTGTAAATCCTTCAAGTTTGGCGACAAGATGTGCACTGGTAGTCTTGCCAATACCAGGCGGGCCGGTGATCAACACTGCCCGGTAAATATTCATGCCACTCTTTCCTGGCTTCTTGAAACCACACTTGAGGCTACCTGACCTGAGAAGGGGTTTGCACGTGTCGAAATAAATGAAGACTCGATAACGTACCAGTCGTGAAGCCACTGTTGAAGCTTCTCCACCTGGCCTTTGTTGCCACAAATCTCCTTTAGAGATTGAGGAGCATATCGTGTTGTCCACAGCTGTGTCGACGAGTCGATTTTAGAACTGTGTAATAGAATTGACCGATGCAACGAGTGAAATGAGCGTATAGTGCTGACCTGCCAGACTTCGCGGCTTCTTTCGATGCTTGCTTCTCTCTCTGTTCGAGCTCCTTGGCGGCCTGTTTGATTGCTTCCTGTTCCTTAGCCATCTTCTTCTTAGTCTTCTCGTCAAAGCCTCCACCACCAGGTCCGCCAGGTCCCTGACGAGTGGCGATTAAGTCAAGGAACTCGTCTTCAGAGAGGGTCTGAAGTTTGTGCTTCTTGATTGCGGTAAGCTTCGAAGGACCGGCATTGTCACCAAGGACGACGTATGACGTCTTTGAGGATGGTTGACCTACAACGCGCCTGGTATAACTATGAGACCTGGCGGATACCATGGCTGTAAGAAAACCTACCCCCCAAACCGCTTCGCCAAGTCGATTGCCTCGTCTCTAGAGAAGCTACTGAGTTCACCTGTGAAAACAAAGGATAGCCCCAAGAGGCAGTCGGGTGTCTTAGGCTCAGGGACCTGTTTCGAGCCAGGAGCAGACGGTCCAGCCAATTTAGCGGCTTTTGCAGCAACCCAACTAAGTGTTGCACGATTCAAAAATAGAAAAAGAGCACGGATAATTAACGTACTTGAATGGTTTCGCGGGTGGCTTCACATCCTCTTCTTCCGCCTTAGCTTTACCTTTGTCTGTAGCCTTCGTTGCTGGTGTTTTCTGTGGGGGTGTTTTCTTGGGAGACAGTTTTGCCTTTGCGGGCGGCTTGCTCTTTCCCTTCTTTTCAGGCTTAACATCTTCGTCATCTTCATAATCGTTGTCACTCGAGTCCTCTGCTTCTTCCTCGGAAGAGTCCACCACAAATTCATCATCTTTAGATCTCTTTGATTTAGCAGACGCCCTTCCGCTTTTCTTGGGCTTGCTGACGGATACAGCCACTTTCGAGGTTGATGTTGACGCGACTGCCTTGGGTGCAGGTTTCGTAGCAATGGCCACTTTCTTCTTTGGCGGTGATGACTTGACCGGTTGATCGTCCTCGTCGCTGGAAATAATAAGAATCTTTTTGCGTTTGAGAGTAGGAGGCGGTTTTGATGGTTCGTCGTCACTGTCGACCATCATTATACGGTCGGACTTCGTCTTGGGCTATGTAGGAGTCTGCAAATGTTATTAGGATGGATCCAGGTGAAAACACTCACTGTCTCTCTCTCAGCACCACCAAAGAACGACCGAATATCTTTGCCTGTTGCTGCTGATTTGGAGGATTTTGCGGGTGCCATGGTGGTCGCGCTGGTTTGTCGTGTCTGGGGGTGCGCTTCGGATGTGAGGCTGACACGACGCGTCACATTTTGTCACAGCACGGCACGCTCGGTCACGCGTCTTCCCCCTCCATTTATTTGTTGACAATCAATTCTCCAACGGTATGCCCGACTTATATGACTGACTTTACTACCTGCATAGTTGTACTTCACTGGTAGCATAAACCCACCGATGCTCGCATCCTGTCCGGCCTCTTGCGGCCATATTTACCCCCAAGTATATGTATTCAAGTTACTCAGGCTAGACACAAGATGCTCATCCTACTGTGAGTAGCACTATTAACCATACATCTTCCAATATTGTGTAACGTATGTGCAACTTGAAGCGCCAACGATACGAAACACGCAATGTGTGTGCCCACATCGAAGCGCCCTTGACAAACGTGAGCCCACCAATGACATCCACTGCAAGCCAAATGGATGCCTCGATATTCTTTCCGAACTGAAGGTCCACGACTGTTGCTCGCTTGATTTGAAGGGGAGACGAATAAAGCAGATAAATCACAATCCTGTTGCAGTCGAATGCCACGTCCAGCGCTATGGAAAGCTAGATCACGATGGTAAAGTGCAGGTGAGACACGACTTGAAGTGGGCGCATGAGCATTCCTCAGTCATTGACAGCAGCTCTTATCAATACAGTCGTGATTCGTGACGGTGAGTGCTAAAATGACGGCAGAACAATCTCGGTCTGGCAGGCATACGAGACGCATTGTTGCATCTAGAAGAAAGATGTGGCTCCACGAATTGGATCCTGCCAGTCAAGACAATGTGATAATCTGGTACAGCGGCGACAAGATGTGGCAGTAATCGAGGTTGTATTCAAGCAAGTTTGGGCATTTAAGAGACACGAGGCTCCAAATGTGGCCCTAACCTTTCATTATGTAATCATGAAGGCACTTAAGGTACTTACCTTATCTTACTAACTAACGACAACGATAATGGTGCACAGCGGCATGCCAGATGTTTGCAGAAGCTCGAACGAGGGCATGGAAGAAGAAATAGAAGAAGAAACAGAAGAAGAAACAGAAGAAACAGAGCGCAAGTGGCTCAATTATCACGCGGCCCAGCTGTCGTCAGTAACGTCCCATAGTTTCCCCCTCAGCCCAAAGTGCTCATGTACATACTCGCAGACTACGCTTCGGCCACATCCCAGGTGTAAAGATCGGAGCTACATGGAATAATCGGTGTGTATTTCCAGCTCACGTTTGACAGCAGTCTGACACTTGTCTACGCGCTCGTAGCACAGAATGCTCTCTTGCGGGTGTGCACCTTCCTCGTGAGGCCGGTATACATGGCAGAAAAGCAATGGGTGCCTACTCAATTGCTGTTTCGTGTCACTATAAAGATGATGAGGACTTAGGCGACACTATGTAAGCATCATGACTTCATTTCAGAATCTAATCAGTATTTTGACTTGTCTGTGGCATACAGTATCTATACAGGTGCAGGTGCGTATTCATACCATATGCTACAAGGTTATACTACAATGTGGGGTGATTAGGGGGTCGCCAGCGCTGGACTGATGGGTCCGATGGCAATCCTCCAAAACGCGTAAGCTGCCCTCTTCCACCTACAACATTGCAATTCATAGGAAATCAATAAGCTCCGTTTAGGTCCGCAAATCTATGACCAAAGCTTGGATCACCCCCCAAACAAAACACTTGTTGTGAGTTTCAGTTGCTCCACATACGCGGTCGAGCAATGACGGCCAAATAGATATCGCGTGACACAGGCAAGCCCGTGCGTGTCGTTCGGAGCTGCAAGGTTGTCTCCGATTATGCGCCTTTGGAAGGCTATCGGTACGATGGCTTGTACACCGTTGAAGATGTAATGTTATTTCACACGCCTGCGCAGATGCTCCAGGACTGATTGTTTGTAGGTGTGGAAAGAAAAAAATCCCCAAGGTCTTGATATCTGTCGCTATAAGCTGGAGGCAAGTTACTTCCTCATGAACGCGCCTTCATCAACTGATTGTATGTTGATAGAGGGTTCCAGGACAACCACCGATACCTCTTCGTTCACATCAGGATCCCGAATGGCAAACTCGGAAAACTCGGTCCAAGAAGTCATCTTCCATCTCCGTAGATACACCAAGCATCACTGCTGCTGCCGCCACTGCACCACAGCTTTCTCCCGTGCAGTCACCCGCTGCTGTTGCTCCGCCCCCAGTGGCTTTCCTAACCCCACTGCAAAGACACAAGCAGCGGGTGATGCAGGAGATGGATATGGAGATGCTGGAACAACTTATGGGACAGGGCTCTTCCAAACGACGCCTGTAAACAAGTGCAGTAGCTGTGCTCCCCTGCAACTTTTCACGCGGGCAAACCCGTACCAACCCCATACATATTCCAACAGAAGCTCTTCACAGTTTTAACCATGATGATAAAGACATCGCAGCCAACTTCAATATGATATCTCTTCGCGCCACTAGCCATTTGCCATAGCTGCCAGTGTAAACATACTCCTCGGTTTTCTGCTTTCTTAAGATCATGGACCTTGTTGCTACTGCTGTGCGTTTTTGTCTCTGCTATTTGTCATTGAATCTTGTATAATACCCGTGCTTTCCCAATGCTATGGATGTATCGAAACCAGATTTCTTGTCCGGCAAAGTCTCGCGGAAATTTGCGTCACTATCAGCCAATATTGATTTACTAATGCCTTATGCCCAGTGCTCCCAACAATTACCCCTATCAAGTTGTTTTTGAAAGAATCATGCCTTTCTCGTGGTGATTAGCTCAGATCCCCTAGGCTAAGTCAAAAATCCGCATCATCACGCTCATCAGGATAGCGGAAGTAGCGCAACCCATCGTTCCCATTACCACATCCAATCAACCATTTGAAGGTCATACAGACAGTGTTACCGCGAGTTCAATAGCTCCCTACCAGCCGACATCGCTTCGTACGGAGCTCCACCATGTCGTCATCTCTACCTGATGACGAGTTGCAGGGATTAGTTCTTCTCATTGCAACATGATAGGCCTGTAGAGATGGCTTCGAAATGTACCACAAACTGGGTCGCCTAAGCGCTCCCAGATTCGCACCCCGCAGGCTCCATCTGCCTTGCATCGTGTTCCCTGTGACAGAAGTCAGGCGGAGGCGTGGTCAAGACCAACAGCCACATTCCACATCTGCAGCTGAGGCCGACGGGCTTGAGGACCTGTTGATCACTACGGGAGACTGGTTTAGTTCTCACAGACTCGGACAAGGCCCGATGTTCTACTTGTCCGCCCGTGAGATCGTTCTCTCGATGTGCCTGACTTCGCAACCCCCCCTTATTTATCCGATACGGAGAGTGTAAATGACTGCTCCCCGCCCGTCTCTCCTTCACATGACTCGCTTGTGGGGTCTCTTGGAGGAGGAGGGCCGGTTGATTCGGAATCTCACTTGCGAGAGTTGCGATTGATTGTCCGACTCGGACAGCCTTTCAGCGCATTTTTGCTAGCACAACAATGAGGCAGTGAATACAAGAGAATCGCATTAGAAAACAATATCATTGCAGAGAAATCTAACTTCTCTTTATGACGTGGTGAACATTAGGGCGCCAATGTAGCTATAGTTACTGTGAGGCATACCGTTTTCATTTGCATCCTGACAACTTGAACTGTAATTGAAGTGACGACATTATACCTCATCGTATTTGCTCCAAGATTCACCAAATGCTTTTCTGCCGGACGATCAGAGTCTGAGAGCCGGTAATGGGTTTATAGGCTGGGTAAACATTTTGGAAACAGATAGCGGTCTGCTCTCCCATTGTGCCCTGGATGTCTCATCCTGTGAACCTAATCATCGAGGAGATCTTTGAGCGGCGAGGTCACCTCGTGTAGATACACAGCACTACTCGCAGGCAATGCCAGATATTCCAGAACGTGAGCCAACTCTCATCCATGAACGGGAATTGCATTAAGAACTGAGGAGGAGGGTAATTTTTGAGGTGAGCTCAAATATTGGGCTTGCTGTGTGAACGTTGGATGGAGGTGAGGGTTTATGGATACGAACAGAAGGACAATCATGCGCCTGCAATACCTTAGGCTCCGCTGGGATGGCGATGGGAGTTTATCAACATTGGGTGCAGCTCGTGTGATGACCAATGGCGAGGACATATGTCTTGACTGCGGGGAAATGTTTGCAGGAGGGGCTCGCTTGATCGTCCTTTGTCTTGGCGATGGAGACACCTCACGGGACGGTGTCTGAGATAAAGCATCAGTACAGAGTATTGTTAGATGAGATCCGCTAATGATTTAACAAGAGGTAATACTAGTGTAGCACTCGTTAAAGTATTGGAGTTTTGTTTGTTCTGTGTGGTCATGGACTATAAATCCGCGGATTGTTCGCTGACTCGAGTGGAACGAGACGGAGGAAGAAAATAAATGGGGCGTATGGGGCCGCGGTAACATCTGGTTTCATTCGAATGGAGGCGGGGCAGCGATATGGAAAGCTAGCTGAATGATGATGAGGGAGTTGAGGGAGGATTGCTTGAGAACTTGCTCGTCATTTCCATTGAAATCTCAAAGGCTAATAAGCATATCATATGGACAGTCTTCGTCGTGCAGTGTAAAGTTTTCCATCGTTCCCTCTCAGTCAAAGCGACTCAACGTCACATCGGAACCTTTCCCTCCACAGCCACCGGCAGCGTCCTCAAATCGGGATGACCATATTTATACCATACGAACCTTGTTTCCTGTTCATCAATATTAATGTTTGAGTGACCTTCACACTGGTTCACAGTGAGCAAGGTAACTCTAGCTGTACTCGTTGCGGGGAGAGCAAAGTCGCTTAGAGAACCATAAAGCAATCCTTTCACATGAAATGAACAGCATGGACCCGGTGTCGGTCTCTGCAAACTCTCTGTCCGAAAACCCCGATCCACAACGTCTGGAACCGAGACTACAGCATGCGTAATCATGTCTCCTCCACGGAGCGGCGTATGGTGGTGGCCTCGTGCCTTGCCAGCCATCTAGATTCTAGAAAGATGCGCAGCTTAAGGCTGTGAAAGCAGTTCTAGTATTAAAACGTCGAGTTTCCACCTCAACATTGGTCTATACCATCCACCCTCATCTCAACCAAAATGGCTGAAATAATCCATCCCACCATCCTGCTCACCACACCCAATCGATCGTTTCAAGGCCATGAAAGTGTTGTTAACGCAGTCGCCGTCTTACCCGATGGACGTAGGATAGTGACATGCTCGCGCGATACGACACTTTGTCTTCGGAACTTGGAGGACGGCCTTGTGTTGAAGAAAATGAATGGACATCACAACCCGGTATTGGCAGTAGCGGTATCTGGAGATGGTCAATTGATAGCAAGCGGCGATGTGAACGGAGAACTCATCGTCTGGCAAGGTAACACTGGCGAATTTCTAACCCAATCCATCAAAGTCCGCTCCAACGCGATCACCACCCTGGACTTTTCTCCAGATGCCGCACTACTGGCCAGTGGTTATGACTGGATGATGAAGCTATGGAGCACAAACACCTGGGAGGTGCAAGGAAATCCAATTAATTGTGGTGCAGATGTCAACTGCGCTCGATTTTCGCCGTCTGGTGAACTTCTTGCGATAGCGACAAACAAGGGTATTGAAATATGGAATCCATATACAAGGGACCGTGTCGCGAAATTCAAGGCAGCGATTGATAAGGATCTCTCACTCGTATGGACGCCAGATGGCACGCGTCTTCTCTCAGCGGGGTCTTTTTCCGATCGCACCATACGAGAGTGGGATACGTCCACCTGGAAGCAGGTCGGTGATCCTTGGAGGGGCCATAATGACCGGATCAACGCCCTTGCCGTGGACTCCACTGGCACTTTCCTCGCCTCTGCATCCTCTGATAAGGATGTGCGCCTCTGGCGGCTGTCAGATCGACGCAACATCGCCATATTCACGCATTCCTGGCCAGCGCATTGTGTAACCTTCTCCGCGGATGACAAATATATCTTCAGCGGAGGCGTTGACGGGAAGGTGTCGGAATGGAATGCTCCCGAGGGACAAGCACCAGAGGTTAGTTCTCATTCATTCTAAAATCGTCGCCGTCTCATTTTCGCCCAAGTATGATTCGCTGGAGGACGTGACGAGCAAAGTAAGCTCGTTTTGATTTCATGTAAAAATCAATTCGATGTGAGCGCGCTTCATACAGATCATGACTATACACACGAGGGACCGCCACGCATGCATAATTGGAGACTTGCAGATGGCTGAAGAACTATTAACACGACGAATCGAAGCTGATAGAAACAACCATAACTTTTATGCCAATCGCTCGTTTGTTGTGGCACGAAAGGGTGACTGCGACCGTGCGCTTGATGATGCAGTTAAGGTGAGATACACTCTGTGATGACCGCCTTGACACAGGCTAAACCAGCATAGTCTGTCAGCATTCAGCCCTCATTGACAGGCTACATCTCTCAGGGAATCACCCAGTGCAGACAAATGCTCTTCCAGGACGCAACGGAATCATTTGATCTCGCGTTTATGTTCGCTGATGGAGATTCAGAAATTACCCATCTTCTTCTCTTGATCAAGGCACGTCAGTTTTCTTGCGTACTCACCACTTCATAATGATGATGATTTTCAGGCCATTGCACTATTCAACGCAAATAAACACGAGGAGGCGATATTGCGCGTACGGCAGCTAGCTACAGCTTGTCCGGATGCTGATACTCTGGCCTGTTCTGTTGTGGAAGTGAGTATCATCTACTCAACAAAGCCTAGGTTTGTGTATTGACCGACGTCCTTGACTTCACACATAAGGCTTATCTACGTGTCCAACTGGGGGATAATGCCTCAGATGATAACGGAGCAGCCGATCACTTCACTGCCGCCATCAGCAGTGGCGCTTTCTCATCTGAACATGCGATTCCTTCTAAATACGACGACTTTGTGGTGGTGCGTTCATATGATTACACAGAACTTTTCATACCCAACTGTGCGCTCTCTGCAGCTCTTCGGGTGGGACCTGAAGTCTTTGTGGAAATCTACGAACCAAAAACGGTGTTGTGCACTCCTTCGGGCGGGTAGACTAGCAGAAGCTCACGAAGCGTACCGATATATGATGAATACTACTGACGAAGAAACAAAGGTCAGCTGTCGTGACTGGTCCATTGGTAAGTCTTTAGTAATGTCGCTGACTACAACCCTCACCGGTATTTCCCTCAGCTTTCGAGCAAGAATGTTCGATGCTCTGTGCTGCAAGTGGAGATGCTGCTCTCGCTGCGAAGGATTACAACCGGGCTATTGAGCTCCACTCGATTGCGATAGACCTGAATTCTGCAAATGATACCATCTTTGCGAACCGATGTACTGCGAAGTTGGAGAAAATGCTGTGGGAGGATGCACTTGTGGATGCAGAAATGGTGCGATAGTATCTGTTGTTTCGAAATACCAGCTCATTGTGGAAATACTTAGGTTATTGAACTTAACCGTTCGTCTTATCTTGGGTATGAGCTAAAGCATGCAGCTCTACATGGCGCACAACGGTATGACGAAGCGATAGAGGCCTTAGAAAACATGCTATCGAAGTTGGACAATACTAGAGACGCGCAAATACAAAGTAAGGTGCACATAGCGCATTCATGAACATGTGTGACTCTTTCTCCAGAGCTGCGCCAACAGTATATCACTTTATCCGAAGCAACAAGTGCTATTCAAAATGTGATTCACGCTCGACTCGAGAAAATTCCGCATCGTCTGCTCGACACCGTCGCTGGGAAACTATGCGATCAGGGGGCACAAATAAATGCCTTCAAATCAAGCACCGAGTACAATAAACTCTTATCATCAACAATGAAGCATTCAGACTTCCCACCGGAGCGCGTTACAGAGGCGGTAGACATGTACTTCCGTTATGTTATGCTATCACACAGGTGGGAAGAGCCCGAGCCGCTGCTGCGTGACATTCAGGACAAAGACATTTACGAGTTGGATCCCGTTGGCATCATCGCGAAGTTACGGTCGTTCTGCGAAACGGCTCGTGATGCTGGGTTCCGCTGGGCCTGGGTGGATACGTGTTGCATCGACCAGACGAACAACGTTGAAGTCCAGAGAGCGGTCACCTCCATGTTTGTGTGGTATCGCCGCTCAGCACTTACGATCGTCTATCTATCGGATGTCCCACCATCGTCAAAATCTGGAGCATTAGCAAAGAGTGTTTGGAACACACGAGGATGGACCGTTCAAGAGTTCCTGGCTCCCAACATCGTTCTCTTTTATCAGAACGATTGGACACTATATCTCGATGACCGCTCTCCCAACCACAAGGATTCTGGTGCGATCATGAAAGAGCTGGGAGATGCGACCGGCATAGACGCAAGGGACTTGGTTGCCTTTGATCCGGGGATGACAGGTGCCCGAACGAGACTTCAATGGGTATCGATGCGCATCACCAAGTTTCCGGAAGACATCGCATACTCGTTATTTGGCATTTTTCGCGTCAATAATTTACCTGTCATATACGGCGAGACGAGGCAAAGCGCACTCGGCCGTCTCTTACAGGAGGTCGTGGCCCAATCAGGAGATATCACTTGCCTGGACTGGTTCGGAAAATCATCCGAGTTCAATAGCTGTCTGCCAGCCAATATCGCATCGTATGGAGCTCCTCCATCCGCGCTGCCGTCTCCTCTATCCGAAGACGACATTCAGACGTCAGTCTCTTCACTACGAGATGCTGGGGCTGTAGAGGCAGCTTCGAGGTTGTACACCATACTCGAGCACCAGAGCGCTCCTCGTTTCGCGCACCGCCGGCTGCATCTACCTTGCATCATCTTCCCTGTCACGGAAGTCACGCCGATGTCTGATCAAGAGCAGAAACCATTTTTCCTGTACAATGTCAAGGCAGATGGTCTTCGTGACCTGCTGATCACCACAGAAGACAAACTGATTCCGTCGTCGCGCGCAATGCCCAGGCGACAAAAGTTATTGCTTGTCCGTCCGTGGGACCGTAATCTTTTGGACCTGCATCACTTTACAGAGCGATTTGACATCGCAGATGATGCACAGAGCATCACAACGGAAGATTATCTAACCCCGCCCTGTTCGCCATTGTACGATTCCTCTGGCATATGTCCGACTGCTGGAGAATGTGCGCCGGTTCATTCAGAACTTGACCCGCGAGCATTGCAATTGCTTGCCCGACTTAGACAGCCTTTTAGCGCGTTTTTGCTGGAGCAGCAGCGGGGCGAAGAATACAAGAGAATCGCATCAGATCGAAATATCACTGCGCAAGTCAAAGACATCCCCGCTGTCCACGACATGATGGAGATCAAGACGCTAGAGATATTGTAGCTGTCGGCCTCTTCAGAATATTCACTCTTTCAACACCCCAAGACATGTAGCCGTCACCACATCCTTGTACCAGGTTGTCATGTCTGTTTTGCGCGACGCTTTAACTTCCTGCGCCTCTGTACAACAGAATTGTAGGGATTACCAATCGTCTATCTACCGCAACCACAACATTCACGCATTCACGCCTGTCTGTCAAGCACGATACCCGATCCACCACCTTTTCAATTCCTATCACTTGTTAAACCCTTTCTTTCATCCATCTGTTAACAACTCTTATATCACCTCTCGTTATTCTGTCAAATATGACGCCACTCCCTCCAGCTACCGGGACGACCCGATATTCCTCACAGGATAAGTAGCGCATGTACAGTCCTTATTAACATCGAATAATCATCAGAGCTCCCGTTATACATCCGTCGAACAAAGCAATGTACCAACTTTCTTTCCATCGAACAACTTGAAACAACGCGTCCACTATCTTTCCGTCAATCAAGCAATGCATCCACTATCCTTCATATCACACATCGAGCGACGCTAAGAAACTGACTTTATCCTTATTGGTGACACTAACGCTCCTTACAATCATCGTACTTGTTACCCGTCCTCCTAGACTTATCGCTATTCCTTCCTGTCAAGCGGTCTGACTGTCCCCTTTCGCACTCGCATCTTCCTAGCTATGCACGTCGTAGTGAGCCTACAGAATCCCATGTGCGGGGCCACATCTCTCCAGATTCTCCCAGATCCATCACGCCACTGCTGATGATAGCGTTATTAACGATCACTTCAGGTCTTGCTGTAGTCAGATGCGCTGACGGCTTCACTTGCACTGGAATTTGTGGTCTGGCGAGGACTTCGTACATATGTTCTGGTCGCTGGAGCCTGTAGGGGGTGTGAAGATCGTTCACGAGCGCTACCCAATAGCAAGGCTTAGAAGGAAGACGATCATTCCCCCTTATTGCAATCGTGCCAGTGACTGTTTATAGATAACTGCACTCACAAAGGCGCACGAATGAGAAATAGCAGTTGATACTAGGATCAAATTGTTCTAGTCAACTCCGTCGCGGTCTCGGTCAGTGGCATCACTATCAGAATCTTCATTTTCAACCGCAGTCCCACCACCTCCCCAAAACCTGTTTAGCAGATTCCTTACAACGCGTATGGGCATGGGCTAGTAAAGTGCATCAGACCATTCGAACAAGCCGGACATCAAAAAGTGACTCACAGCAACATCATCACCATCATCGTCATCATCGTCCTCACTTTCAACCTCTCCTCCAAATGGTGGCGCTTCTGCTGCATCTCTTGGAGGTATAGGATCCAAGTCCGGTAGATCATCCTCGCCTTCCAACGGCATTCCACCAGGCATTCCACCTCCACCGGGCAGATCCCCACCGCCGTTCGCTGCACCCATTGCAAGACCAAGCAACATGTCGTCCATTGCGTCAGCTGGCATCTCGGCCATCATCTGCACGAACTGTACCACGCCGCCAGGTAACTGCGCCGCAAGTCCAGGGTTAGCATCAAACAGCGCTTCGAATTGTGCTCTGATGCCTGCGTCAGGGATGAGCCGTTCCAGTGCGCGCGCATCTCGCCGACGCGGAGAGACACTGAATATCTCTTCCGCACCAGCGAAAAAGTCCTCGTTGTATTCGGAGAGTGCTTTCAGTGGTGGAAGCGGATCGCATGCAAGCTGTTTCGCTTGCAACACAGAGCGTGGTATGAAGGGTGTGAGGTGTCGGAAGGTTTGCTCCAGGACGAGGACATGCCGGTAGACCGAGTAACGAAGCGTCGTTGATGCGTACATTTTGAGGAACTTCTCGCGAGTCGAATTCGAGCGTTGCGCGTCGAGCGATGGTAGAATTCCATTAGCTATGCTTTGGAACCATTTCGTATGCGCAGCTGATTTCCAGAGAGGCGCGGATCGCTGAGCATAAAGATGAGACAGGAGGTGGAGAACGCCTTGAGCAGGTGACAACCCACTTTAATGATCATCAGTCAGTCATCAGTTGTGTGATAAACCGAGTTAGCTCACATCGAGTCAGTTTGTATGCGTAATGCTTTGTGTCCACGCAGCTCTGGAGACAAGGAAATGTCACACTTGTCGGCCAACAGTGGTACAACCTCTGGGAACGCTAGGATAGCATGCTTCAGGGCGTCACTGCTACTGCCTACGCTCTGCCCCTTCATCAATACACAATTGACTGGTGTGATCAGAAAACCCACCTGCTGGCCGCCTGCTTGTTCCCTTGCAAAAATGGCCAGGGCTCTCGCATACGCCCATCCAGGTAGCACGCTCGGGTTCAGATGATCCTCGAATACCGCATTTGCGCCAGCAAACTCAGCGTACACATCCAAGAGCCATTGTCCCATACCAGCTTTGATGGACACAAAATCAAGGTGGAACAGGACACCGTGCGGGTCCGTCCATGGCTCGAGGGAATAGAGAAGGCGCCCAAACTCGAATGCGGTGCGGATGCATCCGCGACGCTGGAGGTCGCTACGGCATGTCAGTTGTGACACGGGACGGGTGTAAGAGGGAGACATACGTGACCTGTCGATGCAGCGCAAGGAAAAAGGGCCGATTCTCGACTCGATCGAAGTCAAGGCGGTTGAGTCCGTTTGTAAAGCTGAACGCCCCTAGAAAAGCACGTTCATATGCAAAGAGAGCTCGATCCACGTATTCAACAGCTTGGCTGTATTCTGATAGAATTTAACGAGAAGAACTTGATTGAAACGGATCGCTGACCTTCTCGATGGCGATATACCTCCGCGAGCTGCAGCAGTGTATCGGCATGCCACGGGAGCTTCTGTAGAACTCTCCAAAGAGCCTCAGGATCTAATCAGAGTCAGTATCACAAAAGGCGCAATAAAGAAACGACTACCTCCTGTCATCACGGCCTGCATAAATGTCTTCGTCACACCCTTGTACCTCTTACTATACTCAACAGTCCACCACTTGTCCCCTGCAGCTGGGCTATTCCGATCTGCAACCTTTTGTTGCACCTCGTTGCTAGTCAATGGGCGAGATGAGAGGCCTTCACGTTGCTTGATCATGCTCCACGATGGATGTGGTCGTGTTAGCTGTGAACGCTGAGTCTGTGGTGGAACAACGCCTCTTCGTTTTTTGGATCCGCCAGAGGGACTACTCTCGGAAGACTTTGCAGCTATAACAGCTTTTGCTCCGAAGAATTTACGCATCTCTGCTTCTGCATCGAGGTTGGACACTGAGACAGATAGAAGGGATGAAAGGGATGAGTTTCGAGTAGAAGAAGCTGCCACGCTTTGGAGTTCTGGGTACCTTTGCGCTGATCAGCACGATGAATGGTATGCTAGAGGTTTGGAAATACTTTTGTGAAAGCTCTGCGAGCGCTGCGTCTACATCATCCTGATCGTCTTTCTTCTTGTCTTTTCCCTTGCTTTTCTTTGCAGATTTCGTGGGATGAGGATTTAGTGTCTCTACAGGTTTGGCGTGCTCAGATACGTCAGATACTGTGGCTATTTTCTTCTTTTTCTTCTTTGCCTGCATTCGAGTAAGGTCAATCAATCCTCCACAGTACAATCGTCGCGCACTTTCTTCGCCTTTATGGGTTGAGAGGATTGGTCATCGCTCTCAGGTGCTTCATGGTCGTTGTCTGCAGTGGAAAGCTGGGTCCATCGTCATGATCTCCATGTGAACTTGCTTTAGGGTTGCACTTACTGCTGCAAACCCCAAAATAGTTGGGGCAATAGGTACGGTTTCCTCCTCACTGTCCGCATCAGCGACGACAGCAGGTTGTTTTCCGAGGGCCAACAGTTCTTCCTGCTCGCGCTGCTGTCGTTTGTTAATTCTTGGAGGCATGGGTTTGTAGAGAGCAGGCGTGACTTGCGGTGTTATCTAATCTTAGCCGGGTCACCTGCCGCACCGTAATGCCGCACGGCCCAGTCTAACTTATTTCAGGTTTTGTCTTCCGCATTTGTTTCCCTCGTCTTCACTGACAGTGACCTCTACCAACTTTTCATCATCTCAAGGCGTCATTGAAGGATGGCATCGTTGGCCCCAGGGCTATTTAGCCCAACTCGGATGTTGACACTTGTAGGCGCCATCCTCGTATCTCTCAGCTCGGGAACAAATTATGTGAGTATCTCACCTTTGACCTATCCGTGGTGTTGAAAGAAATCTGGCGCAAGGTATACTCTGGTGGGTACATAGCTCACCATAAGATATTCGATATACTTGATATCCTATTGCAGCATATGCTCCCCAATTGGGTTCACGTCTACACCTCTCCCACACCCAGTTGAATATCATTGGCCTCGCAGGCAATTGTACGCTAATCACTTGAATCACGACACACTCTGAACTTTATTTAGTGGGCGTGTACAGCAGCAGTCCAGTCTGGGGTCGAGTGGTTGATACCAAGGGTAACCGCATCCCACTCATTGGGGCATCTACATGCCTCTTTATTGGATATCTTGGAATCAAGATCATGTACGATGATGGCGCAGGTGACACGGTATCGTTTGTGCATCTTGCCATCCTTGTCCTCTGTACCTTCATGACCGGAGTAGCCGGAAGTGCTGGCCTTTCTGCCGCTATCAATACTACGGCAAAGAGTTTTCCAGACAATGCGGTCTGTTTTCCGTGTATATCAAAAAGTCACGCTGATGCAATGCACTGTGCAGCGCGGAACCTCAACGGGACTCGTTCTATCTGGTTTCGGCCTATCCGCATTCTTCTTTTCTGCGATCGCTAGTATTGCTTTCCCTGGAGACATCTCCGCCTTGCTCCTTGTCCTTGCCCTCGGCACCACTATTCCCATGCTTCTTGGTCTTGTGATAGTCCGTGAAGTACCATTACCTCCTGCAAGCGCTAGACTCGGCGTGGAAGGAGGGCTACGTGGACGCGATGGATACCAGCCTATCCCGAGCGGAGAGGCCGCTCTGTTTATAGGCGAAAATAGCAGCCAATCCCTTCTCATTGATCCCACCCCGGAGCACGAACAGGAGGTTTCCAACTATCATGTTCCTGAGGCATCGACCGCGGTGGAACTTGTACAGGACCGGAGTATCTCGCGAGCGTCGAGGGCCAACAGAAGTGCGAGCTGTGGAAAGTCTATGCATGATGGGCCCAATATTTATGGGAAGCAACTATGGTTTACTCGGGATTTCCATATTCTTTTCACTATCATGTCGCTTTGTGAGTTGAGTTTTCCTATTTTCAATACCCTATTACCAACGTCTACATGGATTAGTGAGTGGAACTGGGCTCATGTGTAGGTATTTCTTGCCATGGGAAATGCTGTTAGCTCACCTAGAGTTCTACAGATATTAACAACGTTGGCTCCATATCACAGGCATTGTTTGCCAAAGGGAATCCTAACTACGACGAATTAGAATCCTCGCGATGGCAAGCTGCGCAGGTTTCAACTCTCAGTGTTTGCAACTTCGCTGGACGCATTCTTATTGGTACATTACCTAGTCCTCCCACCCCTACCTTCGCTCATTCGAGATTATAGGTTTAATCGCGGACTTCACCCGGAACCGTTTGCGTCTCCCTCGTGTATATTGCTTCAGCATTGTTTCGATGCTCTTTGTTATCTCTCAAATATTCGCGATAAATGTGGAAGACGTTGCACACCTTTGGAAAGCAACGGCCCTCCTCGGGCTCGCATATGGTAGTTTGTTCGGCATATGCCCGACAATCATCATCGACTGGTTTGGATTGGGTGAGCTGCAGAATACAGCTGTTCGTAGTGCACCGAAACGAGATTGACATGAATCCATTCCAGCTCACCTCTCAGAGAATTGGGGATATGTCTCCCTCAGCCCACTACTGGGCGGGAATCTCTTCTCCCTCATGTTCGGGCGCAACCTCGATGCACACGCCCCAGATGACAACTCCGGGACGCAGTCACCTTTGTCTTTGATAAAGCGTGCCGGTCTCCCAAGCGATCACCAATGCTTTGACGGACGCGAGTGCTATGTCACGAGTCTGTATGTGACCGTCGCGGCGTGCTTTTTCGCACTTGTGTTGAGCGTGTGGGCGGGCATAAGGGATCAGAGAAAGATGGCAGAGGCGAAGAGGGAGGTTGTTTGGGATGCGGAGGAGTAGATGGGTTGCGTGCTTGGTTTGGCAGATACATTTATCATAGATAACAAGCCGTGCAACAAACTTAGACGCTGAACCTGCATCTTCGAATGTATCACTTAACTAACGCGGATTCAATACATAGAAAATACATGTGTCATGCAAACTAAAACATGATGGATACGCCAAAATACAGTAGTGCTACGGATTCAATACAAAGTGGTGTTAGTATTATAGATACTAAGGCAGTAACAAAAATATAATATACTCAAAGCTATAGATATGATGGGCGCGTCATAAAAAGGATAATAAATAGAGATGTGAGGACAGCAATAAGCGCCATACACAGGTTAGGTATGAGCGGGTTAGGGGGCTGAGCAGCTGGCATCGGCAGGGGGAGGAAAGGATCAGTCGTAAGGGGCGGCGGCGTAGATTTAGTTTCCTGCGGCTGCATCACCCGAATATCCGCAGGAGGCGCCATGGCCCGCGCACTGCCTTCTCTGCTCAAAATTACTTGGGAAAGAAGAGGCGGCTCCGCAGCAGAGTTTGGGTACGGAATTCCCGAGTGCGAGGATGCTTGCGTAGACTGGCAGGCTGGCGACGGTGCTTTGATTTCATCCCATGAAACTGCGGTAAATTCTTTCTCATCTCCGGATGGTGCTGCCTGTCCGTGTCGTGGCAATGAATCACCATTCACTATCGTCATCGACACAGGAGAAGAACGTGTTGATATGTCAGCAGTGTGTCTCAGTGCCTCCGGGAACATATGAGGCTGTGACACTGTGCATGTCGTTGACACCCGTGAACGCGGTGAGGGGGGCAATGTACTAGTAGGGACAGTCGAAGAGCGGTGACTCCTTGGTATATTATTATCGGCGCTCCTGATTGTGCCGATGTCAGGTTTCAGGTCAGCCTTGTCATCCGGATGGGCGCCCTTGGCACGATTCAGCAGTTCCTGCCCTTCCAGTACGTCCGCAGGGTTTCTTCTGATGTTATAACGGTACAGTAATGCAAGTCCAAGCTTCTGTAGTGCTAGCAAATGATCTGGGTGTCCCGGTTGGCGCAATCCAAGCGCTTCCTGATACAGGGTAATAGGGGCATTGATGGCACTATCACTTTCTTCGATCTGCGGGTGGATAGCAAGAGCGTCGGCCAGATTAGTCAAAGCCGCTGCACGGTCAGGGTGATCACCGCCACAATAATCAAGCGTAAGGCGCAGCTGCTCTGTGGCTGCGTGGTAGTCTGAGATACACCGAGTGCGGCGGTAGCAGACGAGAAAATTCTGACCGATTTCGGTCATTTGTCCGAGACGCTGTGACTCGTCGGATCCGGGCTGGCTGTGATGTTAATCCGATAGCAGGAACGCTTAAGGCAGCAACACGTACGGAATAGCATTGACCGAACTTAGTGGTGACGGCTTCGTCTCCAATATCTCGTTCAAGCTTCACCAGCAAGGATGTCGTCGATGTCGATCCACTTGTATCGGGGGAGAATAAGATTGCTGCAGTATGTTCCATTTAGATAGAATACTTGCAACGCAATCGGCTGCCAACTTACGCAGGGACCGGTTGCTGTTGCGCAAGAGTTCTCCCACTGTGAGCTTAACTTCGTGCATCAGCTCGCCCCGCCCAAGCATACGTTCAAATTGATAAGCCGCATATATTTTCAGAGATACTATGGCTGAATTATCTGGTGGGCTGATAGCATAGATGGAGTCAATATTTTGACATGATTCCATCCACATGAGCACTCACAGGACAAATATCTCGTCCCACTGCACGATGTTGCTTGATGGTACTTCTGCTCTTATGGTTGTTCTCCAAATGTTTCCGTCAACCTCGACGGCAACATAAAAGCCGGCTGGAATACGATGAAGACCAACCGCTGGACATGTCACATGGATAGCTATATCCCACAGTGAATCGATTTAGTCTCTTCGGGATGCGAACCGAAAACCGTACAAGAAATCGCCAATCGCTGCTCCTGAGGCGTTTGGCGCCAGAATTCTAGTTGAGAACGATTGGACATGCAGAAGAGATTGGAGGCCAAGAAGGAAACCGTGGGCTATAAATCTAGGCCGGTGACTGAGGCCCGGACACTGTCACTTAGCAGTGCTGAAGCCTGTGCTGGTATTGATGGGCGCCTATAGGATTGATTATAATGGATCACCTCATGTAGGCCATGTATCCGGTAATGAAACGTGGTCGCATAGCAAATATTGTGGAAGTACTAACTGATCCGTAAGGCGTAAAGCGTAGGTGCCTAGCTTGAAACCGTAACCGAGTTCACAGACAGATGATAAGCACATAGAAGGAGTTGCGGTAGTTCAAAGTTCCAGAACAGCGAAGTGTTAAAACCTCATGCCAGGATCGTGTTTGATGTAACATTAAAAAGCATGTCAGGCGGCAGGTTCCCGGAACTTTCGGTGATCGAATAGAGGTCTGGACCGATCGATCCAGCTCAATTTTCACAGACCCGCAGTGATGCGAAATATGAATCGATCGTGAGGCCCTGCGCGGGAGGCATCGGACGGACTTGCGACGTCCCCCGAAAAATCGTTCCGAGGCTATCGTAGACTATGCGCTCATACGTAGGACACTTATGCTCTGCTTAGGAGCTTCAAGTCTACGATGAATGGCAGGCATCCTCGTAAAGTACCAGAGCGAGATGTTCCAACGATTTGCTGGTTTTTTTTTTCGTAAGCAGGCTGCTGGATTTAAAACGTGAAGATCGCTCGGAGCGCTCTCGATGACCTAGTGCCCTGCGGCCTGCGTATCCTCATTAACTGAAATTTAATACTAATAATTAGATCAGAAAGCACCAGATACACGAACTTTCTTTGCTGTGAATGTGCTTACCATGGAGCGTCAACGCGTCAACAGTGGCCGCTGATGCGATGCCCGCACAACTTTGAATTACTTCCACGAATTATATGTACTTCCGAGTCTATAGGCATTCTTAACGTCAGCAGAGCTCTACTTCGAAGACTTCATGACAGAACCTAGCTCCGTCACATTATGCTTTCCATATCGACTCTTAAGATATATAGGCAATGTACGCCTGTGCAGCACCTGTGAGAGCTCTTCGTCATGCGGATGTTTCAAGCATTTAGTGCTTGGCAATGAGTGACGCAAATAGTGATAGGCTCGTCTGTTATCATATCTCTCACTTCACGGATTAACGCTGACTAGTCTTCCCTGATATCGGAGTTTGTTTCCACCATGCACGTGGTCCCTGGGACTGCTGATTGTCCGCGTCTCTTTGTTCTACGGACAGTCCATTGGATCCAAGAGCCGTGAGTTCTTTTATTTTTCTCCATGAAGTTGATCTCAATCACAGATGTTTATTTCGCCTGACCTTCGTCTACTATGATCCAAAGAAACCAACGCGTTTGTGGCCGCGCATTTAAGGATAACTATGTCCATACAAATGGATAGGATGCACACTTTGGCCTCCCGGCCTCCTCCAGCTGTCCTTGCGTCTACCTACGTACAAATGTCTACACCTTCCAGTACAACTGCCAGCGGTGCGGAGAAGCCTCCTTCGTCCGTGAATCCCACCGTCGACTCCAATGATGAGAAGCAGAGTCAGATGGAACAATCGCTGAAACGTTCTATAACACTTGTTATATGGTACAAGGTATGCTGTATACCCTTGAAGTTATATTCAGTCACTAGACTGTCCAACAGCCATCCTGTGATCCTATTCGTCTCAACCACGAGATCTCCACCTTCCCGCTGTTTCAGTTGTCGCATTTTCCATCCGTGGTTTCAGATCTGGAACTCACGCCCGCTTCATATCTCGACACTTACAATAATGCCACAGGGAATTGGGAACAACACATGATTACTACTGTTCGCACGATTGAGACAGACCAACGTCTCCTATACAAGCTCCGCAAAAGTCTTCTTAGTGGGCTTTCCGATGAGGAATGCCGAGGACTCGCAGAGGAATTGGCACTACAGTTGAAGAAGAAGCAAGCGGCATCGATCTTCGCACAGAACAGCATGAAGAGGCCCGCAACTGAGCATGTAGAGGGCCCCCCTGCAAAACGACTGTACCCAGAGGGATACCCTCATCCGATGTATATCCCACCTATGGGATATATGTACCCACAGGTCCCGATGGGGCATCCAATGAATGCACCACCAGTTGCTAGCTCGTCAAACGCTAACAGTCCGGAGGGCGAAACATCTACGTCCATGCCAACACAACACTCAAGCTCACCTGCAGTTGCGATCAGCGGTCAGGCGCCCAACAGCCCGGCACAGTATTCAGTGGCGTCACCCACGTCAGCCACTCGAGCAGGGTCGGGGGTTTCATTCCCGCAGCACCCCCACCCTCCACTCAAACGATGGCCTAATGATTATACCGTGTCTGAAATTGCCGTCGGCTTCAGGCAGATGGATGCTCTTATTGCCCAGACACCTAACGCGACTCAGCGCGTGGCGTTCGAACGTGTTTTCGGATGCCGGTATGTAAAGTCGACCGTGTGCCGGCATCGTGGGGTTTATCGCAAAGCTGACGCAGCGGTCCGGAGTATGTTTGAGGGTATGGGGACGGATGAACGTGCTGTGTGGGGTGAGTTTGTGAGACGTGTGGAGGGTCGCCCGTCAGGGAAGCCGGTGCAAGGAGAGCAAGGAGAAGAAGCTGTACTTCAGTCAGATCTCCACGAGAGAGGTCCGCAATCTAGTCCAGTTCAGCAGGAGCAATGCGGAGAGACGAATACAGTCCCACTTATGGATTCGCTGGGGCAGTCAGCACAGATGACTGTTGCTTCGCCATCTTCCAGTATGCAACATATTAATGGTGCGTGTGATTTACACGATCATCTACTTATTTCCATGGAGCTTATCACCCCGCAGGGCATGTTCCTACTTATGACACAAGTTTAGATAAAGGTGTTGCTTTGACGGGAACATGAGGTAGTTTCTCAAAGCTCTATACCCCTTTTTGCGATTTCACGGATTCTGTGCGGTATAGATGTAGGACTTCCGTGATTTAAGTAAGGTTCTGCCAGGGTTGTGTTCGCCAGAAAATTGATGCTGGATGTTAAAAGGTAACTATACTTGAAGCCTTCATGCGTTCGACCTACCTCATTCAAGGTTATCTAAATATGCAATATATGAACTGACCTGCCATTGCACTGAGCGTTGTCTTTGAAACATGGAACGATAGTTCTCGTTGCTGACACATAAATTAGGAGGTTCATTATGTTGCTTTGTGGCCCTGTCATCATCAATGAATCCGTCTCGGGCTGACATGAACGATGACGGATTAAACCCCATGATTAGGCTGCGCATAGATGGTAATTTCCGAATCATTAGTGACCAGTGAGGGCCAGTCACACTGTTCAGTTCCATTCCCAAATTAAACTACTCGAGTTTCAGTTGGATCCACGTGCAGATTCCAAACCCTTACGCATTTTTTTATCCCCTACACTGCGTCATTCGCTTTGAATCTTCAGTCGTTCATTCTGTTATGACCTGTTGTCGCGATCTGGAGGGCCATCCGGACTGCCATAGCGAATGAACTGCTGTTTGAACTTTGAAATAATCAGTTCGCCCGCCACTGCGCCACAACAACATGAAACCACCCCTCCAACCTCCACACCTTCGTCATGGTGATGAGTCGCGAGGGGCTTTATGAAGTTCCTTCGCCAGGATAATCTTAATCTTGCGCCCTTTCCTCAATCTCACGACTCTTCGTTTCTATGCAGACACCTGCAGATTATCACTCTCGTACAACTCTCGGAATTCCCCTCGCTGAAAAAGTTCGACATGCTTGTCAGCGCTTTACGTTGTACAGAGGCTGAGCAGCTTCGTCGTGCACTGACACAATTCAAGGCATTCCCGACCATTAAACACATTGACATTCAAGTCTCCATTCCCATATTTCTGCAGTCATGAAGTTCAGGAGAATTCGGCGACTCTGTGGGAGCACTTACTTAACCATATCCTTAGCTTCGTACAGCTACTAGCCCTCCACCTCACTTTTGGTCTTCCCATCTGCGTTGAGAGCGATCTTCTTTTACAAGACATATCAAATTGGCAGCACATTCACATTTTGGAGTTGGACACGCGCCGTCCTACCGTTACATTCCGAAGCTTATTCTCAGAGCTTCCATCTATGTCCGCAACCCTAAATTTCAGCACACCTATGGGATGTGCGCGCCTATGACATAGCGCGCCTGAATCATCACCTCCATGCTCCCTTGCATCGGCGAATTATCTACAACGGATAGCACGCGGATCTGTGGCGCAAAGTCGACAGCCTTCTGCAGCATATCGGTCTGATTGGACCAGGGTGATGCGCTTGAGGATTGGTCACTAGGACTTGGAAAGCAAGGAGAAGAACCTACTTTAGTTGTTTAGGGAGATCTCCTCCGAGGGATGTTCGTAGTCAGGTGCATGGACAGCGCGGAAAGACGAGTACATTTCCACTTGAGTTCGGCGGTCACCTGTACTCAGGCTGTTTGACTGCTTTACCCCCTCCAGTATGCACCACCATTTAATAGTGATTTACGTGATTATCTACACATTCCCGTGGACCTTATCGCCTCGTAGGGCACGTTCCTGTGTATGACTTTATTTAAGTTTAGCGGATGAAGGTGTTGGTTTACCTGGAACATGAGTTTTTAGGCTGAGACCCCTTTTCGGTGACTTCACGCAATTCACTAGGCATGATTTCCTTTTTTTCACAACCTTGAACTAAGGTTTAGGTCTAGAGATACCCAACTTCCCAGGATTCCAACTGACTGACGCTCAAACTTGCCTCGACCCCCAAATCGTTGTCTTCGCCACCTGTTACTTCAAGTTGTTCTGGCCAGCTTATATAGTACTGTCAGCCAATCAAGTTCATTCGTCTTAAAGCACGGCTCTCCCCTTGATACTGGTAGAAGCGACAACTGGCTCAGATGCATCGGGCTTTGTTTTCCTTCGATATCCTACTGGAAATATTCGCGCATTTCTGTAAGGATATAGCAAATTTACATTTCCTAGACTTATCCTCGGGTGAGTCGGAGAGGGATCGGACATCCCTCATAGCGCTAGCCAGGACGTGCAAGACCTTCTACGAGCCTGCAATGGATTTTCTCTGGGCGGACATCGGTTATCGTGGGATATACCCACTGCTAGGCTGTGTAACAAGGCTACGCCCGCTAATGTATCGTGATCACGGAGAGGTCGGTACAGACTATTAGTCATATTGTTCATATCTCTTCCCTGGTTTACTGAGCATTTACACGCAGCCCATAACCTTCTGTTCTCGAGGTCTCGAACCATTGTCTGAGCACGAGGTTCATCAATTTTTGCGTCACGCATCCCGCGTGCGCTCACTGCATATATGGACTGAAGAGCATTTCCATCTACTCAGAATCTTGTCCATCGAGACATGTGTGTTCCCGAGGCTACTGAAGCTTTACTGGCATTCACATACGAATTCCAGCCTCTTTCGCCTCTTTCTGTCCCCCACACTGCGTCATTGCGCTCTGAATCATTGCGTCCTGTCGGCCGCTCATTCCGATTTGAAATCTATTGCAACATGTTGTCCTCTTCTGGAAAACTTTACCATCTGGACCACAACTCACACATCAGATGACCTGCTCCTGCTATCTGAAACCATCCGTTCCTTCACGCGGCTCAAATATATTATATGTCCAGCATTGGACTCAGCGGCATGGAACCACCTCTCCAATCTCTCCACCCTTGTCTCAGTCACGAGTCACGAGGGGCCATATAAAGTTCCGCTGGGCTGGGATAAACTCAATCTCGCACCTTTCCTCAACGTCACAACTCTTTGTTTTCATGTAAAAACGGCTGCAGGCATTATCGCTTTCATACGACACTCGGAACTCCCCTCACTGAAGGAGTTCAACCTTTACGTCGACATTTTGTGCTGGACAGAGGCTGAGGAGCTTTTTTGTGCACTGTCACAGTGCAAAGCGTGCGAGACCCTTGAGCATATTGATATATTGTCCTACAATCCAGCAAATGAACGCACAGACAACCGTTTCTCAGCGATTAGACACTTCATCTGTTTCATGCAGCTGCGAACCATGCGGCTCTCCGTTCATCCCTCCATCTACTTTGACGACAACCTTTTGGAAGCCATGTCAAGTTGGCCGCACATCCGCTCTTTGGAATTAATAGACCCATGTCTAGATCCTCCTACCGTCACATTTCGCCGATTGTTCACCGCTCTCCGTCATTGTCCCCGCTTGCATAACCTGCGAATATACATGGATGCTGTGAATATCGACATCGATCCCAAAGCCGAGTCATTTCGACATACCTCTCTACGTACGTTGCATGTGGGCTCCTCTCACATTCGGGATCCTGGAACTGTTGCTCGCATCATCTCCTCTATGCTACCTTGCGTTTCTGAAGTTACTTATCGGGGAGGTAACTTGGTGTGGGACGCAGTCAACAGACAGCTTAAATCATTGCGGTTCTTGGCTAGTGCAGTACACTTGGAGCAGTGAGTTCAGGAGATAAAGCTGTCGGTTCGCCTGGAACATGAAGAGGTTCGGGGATTTCTCGTTGTTACAAGTTTTGTACCCCTTTTCTGCGGTTTCACAAATTCCGCACGGTTGTTTCAGGGCTTCTTTACTTAATTCATGAGTAAGGTTCAGGGTTCGAGATATATCTACTAATAACATGGCCTCAGGATTGATCTGCGCGCAAGGCTATAAGGCAACTGAGAATGCCTCGAGCCTTATCAGAAGCCTTGCATTCCACTGGCATCACCCCTATCAACGTTGCATACATCGAAGTATCTGGTGCTCCCCAGCTTTGTCTTTTGAATTGACAAGTCAGTCCTGGTGAACTCGCGCTGTCTAGACTATGCAACCTGGGCTTGCCGCAACTCGCGATCAAAGTCGCGGAGTTCTCCATGTTCTGATTGATATTGATCACGTGGCTATGTCAGGGTTGGAGTTCCGTCATCATATTATTGCGCTTCCGTACCGAGACGGGAGGAACTATAAAGATCATTCAGTCTCTACTAAACACCACCCACTGCATGGTCTCTCTTTCTCTTTCTTCTTGACGACTGCTACATTCCACAGTTACTATCCTTTGCCTATCTCCGCTCTCAAGAAGATTTTGATTATTTTTGGATATGACCGACGACTCTATTACGAGCAAGAGGATCTTTAAAGATCCAGTACATGACTATAGTGAGCAGTCCAGTAGAATAAACTTGGATGGTGATCTCATTATTGGGCGCGTGATGCGGGTCCGACAGTCGAGTATGGTCCATGGATTTGCAGCTTCATCGACACGTGAGTTTCGCATCTTTTAACGAAATTATCGTCGACTCAATACATTCTCCCTATCCCCTACCACAGCCCTCACTTTCAACGGTTGAGATATGTGAAGCAGCTAGGAATTTCATACTATGTGTTTCCTGGCGCGTCTCACAATCGGTTCGAGCATTGCCTCGGTACGAGTGGTAATTCATCTGTGCAGATAGTTCGGCTGACGGCGTTTAGGTGTTGGCCACCTGGCCAGGATGATGGCTCAGCACCTTCAGAAGAGTCAACCGTCCTTGGGTATTACAGACGAGCATATACGCTGTGTCGAACTTGCGGGACTTTGTCACGACCTTGGTCATGGGCCTTGGTCTCATGTCTGGGATGGCCATTTCATTCCGAAAGCCCTGTAGGTGTGATCGAGCCTTGCTTGTCCGATACTGACGATTGCATAGTCCTGATCACCCTAAGTGGACCCACGAGAGAGCATCAGAAATGATGTTTGATGACATGGTGAAGAAGTGCGACCTTAATATCTCGTCTGAGGAAGTAGAGATTGTGAAGGCTCTCATTTCTGGCAAGAAGGAGCGGTGCACGTGCGTGTTGCCACCTACTTGATGTAACTGCTGTTGCTGAACTTCTGACTGCCTCAGGCTTGGAAGGACTATGCCATTTTTGTTTGAGATTGTTGCCAATGATCGCAATGGCATCGACGTTGACAAGTATGTTTCTACCTGCTTTTACTTTTTTGCAGTATCTCATTTGAATCCAAGGTTTGACTACATTGCTCGTGACTGCCATGCTGTTGGTGAAAAACGCAACATCACCATGACAAGGTAATTTTTCAAATCTTCTATGCATAATACCTCGCTGAGTGCATTTGATATCTATCTAGATTGATTCATTCTGCACGAGTCATTGACGGTCAAATCTGCTACGACATAAAAAACGCAAATACAGTCTATGAACTGTTCTTCACCCGCTTTTCGCTGCACAAATCTATCTATAATCACAAAACTAGTACGTAGAGCTTCGTACGCAGTAGTTTGCAAAGTTTCACGCTGACGTTAAATATAGCTCGTGCCATTGAATACATGTTGATCGATGTACTTCTCATCGCACAGAAGCACATGAAGTTTGCGGAGTACATCGACATACCTGGGAAGTATCTCCATCTCACAGATGATCTCATGAATCGCATCAATATGACTGAATCGGAAGTGAGTTAATTCAACTCCTCCTTTTCGTTCATTTCGTTATGTAATAATATCATTTTAGGAACTTGCGCCAGCGCGCAGGATCATCAACCGCATCCAAAGGCGCGATCTCTATCGTCGGATAGATCACAAGATCATTGACTGGGATCTCCAGGGCATCTGTAAAGCCCACATCACGCCCGAGAGCATCGTCCATGCTGCTAAAAATGCCGACCTTCCTGGTGTCGAGCAGAGCCTTGTCGCTGAGCTTACCGTCGACCAGGTCATCGTAGATGTCAGCAAGATGCATTACGGTAGAGGAGCGGACAACCCTGTGTCTCAGGTCATGTTTTATAGCAAGCACAACCCAAACGGTGAGCCAAGTCACAGTACGACACGTTACCGCATTTTAATCTGATCTGTTTCTCAGTGTGCCAGCGAGCCGAGAAGGAAGATATCTCCCTTTTGATGCCTGAGAAGTTTGGCGAAGTTCTTATGCAGGTCTACACCAAGGAAGAGAGGTTCATGGGACTCGTGCAAGCCGCCTATCGGCATGTGTTCAGGTCCCTTCCTATCCCGGACGAGCAATCAGAAATAGCCACCGCCATGCCGACACCTCCTATGACAGAAGCTCCTTCTACTCCACGTACACTTACACGTTCGCTCGGTCTCGGCGTACCTTCGACCCAAGCTTCAAGACCATTCAGGCGCACACCCAGCCTTTCGGAAAACAAATTCACGACTCTTCCTCCTAATTATCAGAGCCGCTCTCCGTCGTCTATGGCGTCGCGGAGCTTGAAAAGGAGCAGGGAAGCGAGCGTCGAGCTTGATATTGACAATCCTCCCCCAACAAGGAAGAGCATACGTTTGGCGGCAGCGAGTGGATTCACAAAGTAATCTACCAAGGTCCTGATGGTCTGTTTTATCTTGTCTTGCTTACGGTGTTAGACTCTGAATCATGCTTCCGTTCCTTTTGATTTCACATTCGACATGTAGCATGCATGGTTTTTTTTCTGAAGTTGGATGGATGGATTCATCGATATTATACACATTCTACTAACGTACTTCACACTGTATACCAGTTACATACTATATTATGTCGCTAGTACCGAAATGGCTGGGGCTGACGTGTCTCTACACATGGTTATTCAGTGCGCCAGCCCGAGGGCCATTGCAGAAGGAAAATTGTTACTGGAGGCGATATTCTTACTTTGTCGCTTCACTTTATACTACAACAGGAGGTATCGATATACATACATTGTACATTTTGTAGCCCTGAGCAACTCGGTATCATAAGTAGCAGGAGAGTAACCCATAGATCTATAATTTACATCTACACGCTCATCTTCATCGCAATAGATGGGTGAGGATCATATCCCTCGACCACGATGTCCTCCGAGTCAAACCCATCAATATCGTTTATCTCCCTTCTGAATTTGACCTTTGGCAATGGCCTTGGCTCGCGTTTGAGTTGTATTTCGAGAGCCTCGACATGGTCGCGGTATACGTGCGCATCTCCAAGTTGGATGATGAGCTCGTGAGGTTTGGTCCCCGTAACGTGTGCAACCATGTGCGTAAGGAGCGCATAAGAAGCGATATTGAAAGGGATGCCGAGCCCGAGGTCTGCAGAACGTTGGTACATGAGACACGATAGGCGTTTTGGAGCATCGGGAGTGGCGGGGAGATGCACGTAGAACTGACACATCATATGACACGGCGGAAGGGCCATGAGCGGCATGGCTACGGTACAAGATCAGCGCATGTGAGACAAGTAAACTAAGAGTAAGATTACCTGCTGGGTTCCATGCACTCAAGATTATTCGTCGATCGGTTGGATCATCTTTGATCTTCCGAATGCATTCCTTCAGCTGATCTACGCCCTGCCCGGTGTAGTCGGTGTCACAATCCACATAGTTTGCCCCAAAGTGTCTCCACTGAAATCCATACACAGGGCCAAGATCGCCCTCTCGCCTGTGTCCCAGCCCCCTCTTCTCCAGGAATTCTTTACTTCCGTTTCCGTCCCATATTTTGATGCCCTTCTGCGAGAGCACCCGCGCGTCTGTGCAACCTCGGATGAACCAGAGGAGTTCCTCTACGATAGCTCGAAGGAATGTACGTTTCGTAGTCAGGAGGGGGAGCGTGTCATCTGCAAGAGAGAAGCGAAACGCTGGTGGTGCAAAGATAGAGAGAGTGCCCGTGCCCGTGCGGTCGGGGCGAATCTCGCCCATATCGATGACGCGCCTGACGAGGGAAAGATATTGTTGTTCTTCATGTGGTTCTGCGCTGCCCATGGTTAAGTAAGTATACGGATGGAAGGCAGCGAGCCAAGACAAGACGCGTTACTCACATTATGATACAAAATGTAACAAAACGCGCCCGTCACACTTCGTCACATCACACTCGATCTCAACTGAGCTTCATGAAAGTCAGGAGACTCCGTTTTTTATGCTTCAGTCCAGCTTTCGCCACGCCCTGAAGCTAGGTTCTACAGCCAAAAGACGAACACTATGCTTCCGGTCCATTGCTAGCACATCATGCACTCTCAATTCGAGCTCCCGAACCCACACAAACTCGCATGATAAAAAATGGGACAGTGAACCCCAGGAACCAGCTCGACGCGTTTTTCGAACACATGTCAATAGCCTCCTGCGCTCTATAGACAATCGTATTGTTGTCAAGGACCTTGACGACGTAGAAACCTACATCCAGGACAAGATCTCCTTGTCGACATTCAATAATGTATATCGCTCGACAATGTTTAGTCGACTCATCTGTTTCTTGCTTGAAAGGCACCTTTTCAAGATTGCTATCTCGGTCTACAACAGAATGCTCCATGAGCAGTTCCTTCCCAGCCGCGACATTAGCTTGAGGATGCGGGGCTTGATATTAGTCAAGGAGAACGCCGTAGATGCAGACATGGTAGCGGCGATGAAACAGTTGTTTAAAGCTCAAGGTTATACCTTGGCAATGTTGCTGGAACTCCTGCAATTTCTCACCACTTCTACAAACGCTTCCGCCGAGTTCCTAGACCATCTGGCCGATACATTTATCGCTACCCGCAATGTCGATCTCTCTGCCTCCGGAAATCTGGTTAGCCTCATGGTAACTGCGTGCATGCGTGCAGGGAAAATGACTGCTGCAGAACGTTGGCTCAAGAAGTACGAGAGCGACTGCAAAGAGCAGGGCGCAGCCCCCGACGCAGCCCCTTATGCGGGCGTACTGGAGACATTGCAGGAAATCCAACCGGACAACTCTGAAGCTGTTCAGGCCACGCTCTACCGCATGCGCTCCGAGGGTGCTATGCCTAATTTATCGATATTCAACGCGCTTATCCATTCCAAACTCACTCGTCGAGAATACAGCGAGGCGTTTGGGCTCTATCACGCGTTGATGGACAAACGTTCTCCTTCCCTCTTGCCCAGTGACATCACTTTCAAGATGCTATTCCGTGCAACCAAATTTCTGAGTCAAAGAGGTTCACGGAAGCACAGGCGACCGGAAAATGCTGTCCCTGCACGCCAGTTGTTTGCGGATATGGTCCAGTGTCATCTTATGCGCACTGGAAACGTTCCTCTGGCAAACTCTAATATAGTTTCAGTATCTTGCCTACATCTTGCGCTGCGGACGTTCATGGCTCTCGAGGATTACCCCGCTGCTTTCATGACGCTCCGCGGATTCAAATATTTTGGATTTCGGCCCAATATACAGACGTATTTGATTGTCATCACTAGTCTCGTACTGCGGATCAAACAGGAGCTTGGTCATGTCCGCCGGGCAGACGAGCACCGCTTCGCAGATTTCGTCATGCACATGAAGCCTCGGGAGCCTCCGAGTATCGACGTACTGGAGCAGAGGATCATGCGTGGAGATCATGTGGTGGAATTATCTGGTTCTGCCTCCGTTGGCCCTGAAACAGTAGCGCACCTCCTCAGCCTCATGGAGCCAACCTCTTCATCACATTCCGAGACGACCCACGCGGGGCACAAGCGATTACACACATCTATCATCCCTACTGTCGATATGCTCTTAGGAGCTGCACTCGTCTTCCCCTCGCAAGAGTTTTCGCTCCCAGCGCTCGCGAGATTACTGAAGAAAGCCTTGTTCGCGAACCTTTACAAGAAGGCTGCAGGAGGTAAGAGGGAGGGCTGGAATTGGGAAACGGCGGTGGTCCCTATCTTGACCAGCGCGAAAAGGGAAATGTGGCCTGTCTTTAGGCCTGAGCCCGATCCGGAGCCACACCAAGCGGTAAAGCAAAGGCGGCGGAGACGTAGTGGAGCTCTGAGGAGGTCGTGGCAGCTCTTGGCTTCGAGAGTGAGGAGCACGGTTAGGAAGCAGACCCTCCGGAGACCCTGTCGATAGGAGTCTTGGAACGTTCGTCATTGTGCGTGTAATTGTATAGCTTCACAAGCGAAAATATGATGGACACTCTTCCAGACCGAGATTGTAACCAAATTATGACACTAGATACGGTAGGACCTGTGAATGCTAATTCGTTGAGTCTTTGTTGTCCAATAGTTCATACCACGTATAAGGCTGAAGTACATACATACTACTACAGCTAGTTCAGTGTAAACCGTCTGCTTAATCCGATGAACTATTTTGCCGGACAGATCCCCTCGCCAGGCCCTTGGAAAACTCGCTCGTCCCCACTTGCATTCGAAGAACGTTATCAGCTGTCCAAGTCCAACAAATTGTCCAACCATTTTCGATTCGTCCTCCAACCCAAAGATGACCGGAACCGTCCACCGGCAGCCGTTGGGACGCAAATGCATTGTCGGGAACAAACAAGAACAACTTTTCCTTTCATAGCATGCTAGTCTGTTCGCCGAAGCTATTCTAACCGAAGTTAGGCGCCTTCAGAGCTTCAAGCTTCAAGTTTCTTCAGAGTTGACATCGTTGCACCATCCCGATTCCAATTGTTTGGTCTAAACTAGCATACTTCATACCACTTGCATGATCCGCTGAATCTGTCGGACAAAAGTCTTTCTTCAGAAGGTATTTGTCTGCCGCAGCGCTTGACCCTAGTTTAACTGTTTTGTAGGGTGCTTGATTCTACTTTCACCTAATAACGATGAAAACCTGCAGCGAATCGATGTTACCTTTGCACGGCACTGATCTATCATCCTTCACTGATTCCGACATCTCTCCCATCAGTCCAAATAACCTATCTCACATCCATCGACTCCCAGTGGAACTTCTGCAACACCTATTCCTGCTTATCGTTAATGTCATACCAGATTGCCCTAGTATTTTCTCATTCGGAGATACGACAATATCAGCCAATGTCGCCAGCCCTCCATTACTCTTCACTCATGTGTGCCGCCTTTGGCGAGTAGTTGCACATTCAACGTCAGGGGTCTGGTCACGTATCCAGGTTAGGCTGCCCGCGCGGCGTGAACCATTGAAGCCGTTCCTTACTTCTCTACTCCGGTTTTGGCTCGCCCATTCTGGTAATCACCCTCTCACCCTTCGTATCGTTTCCACACAGCACCAGCGCCAAATTCATCATTGCAGTAGATACAAACCATCTCCATTGGCGTTCATGGAGGGAGACTCTCAATTGCTCGAAATCCTCCTTGCTGAGAGGGAACGTTGGGAAATAGTGGCTATTATGCCACGGCTGCTGGCAAGATACGGGGGTCGTAACTTTGAAACACCTCGGTTGAGCACTTTGGAGTGTTCCTGGTGGGATACCAAGAAATTCATGGCACCGCATCTCTGTCGCCTATTCATCATTGATTCATATCTACATGATGCCAGTGTCAGATCTATTCCTACCTGCAAAAATTTACGTCATCTCCATCTCCGGAGCGCTTCACTCCACGCCATACGATGCATGTTAGAGTATTTCCCCCATCTGGAGAGCATCGCGGTGGATGAAGTTTTATCAGTTTCAAGCCGTGGACCAATCACAGCCACACATCCTTGCCTTGAATCAATGACACTTCCCCTCCATTCGGATCCTCATTTTCGGGGCATTTTCATCGAATTTTTCGATGGGCTTCATCTTCCCATGTTACGGAAATTGACCGTGGTGGGAGAGCCAAACAAGCCGCAAGTTGACTGCATAGTGGTGGCGCTGGGAATTGCATCTTGCCGTGTAGAGGTGGTAGACTTTCAAACGGACACACCGGCTAGCGAAGTTGATTTGGATATAGTTAAACCATTGTTCTCAGCTGTGAAGGAGATTACTCTTCGTGGGCACAGGGAAAGTGCTGCGCTGTCGTACCCATTGCAATCACGTATGTAGTGCTTTAAAGTTCAGACCGATGCACTGGATACTATTATGATGTAACCAAGGAGGTCGAGAATAGTACACACTACACTATACGCTCGCCAGGTATTTCACCATGTATTTGATGTTTCACTGAAAATTTAGCCTGCGGAAAGGGCATGTATCGGTAGCACATTCCGTACGCAAATATTATACCATAGGAAGGCGACGGTGTCAGGTTGAGTTTCTGTCTCATCGATTGAACGGTTCACCACCAGAGCAACCTTTAGATCCATTTGAAGTTTAGATCGCAATGAATATAAGGGCCGACTACCTAGAAAGTCAGAGTCCGGAGCACTGCAGGAACCCGGGAGGTCGTCTTGGGGCGATCCGGCCTGAACCTGCCTGGTGATTCTATCGAGTGATACCCTGCTCACATAGAAGCAATTGAAGTAACCTCGTTCACTAATAAGAGTGCAATTCCACTGAGTGGTAACATTAACTGGTATCCATAGTATCATCCCTGCCTTCTTCTTCAGGGGATGCATCCCTCTCCTTGTTACGTCCTTTCTTGCGCTTTCTTTGTGGGAGATCAGTAATACTCCCAATCATACGCCCCAGTGCCTGGCCACCATCTCCCGGTGGGATATCATTTGTAGGAGCCACGCTATCGGGAGTGTCGAGTTCGCCTGATTGTTCACGCGACTTTTCCCGTAGCTGCACCTCCTTGAATTGGATACGATGTTCAGTGACACCCACATGGGTTAAAGA
>Ga0153975_1000038_pt1 | contig 39448 bp, 23 predicted proteins | sample TSGA059MetaG_FD_104694 | JGI IMG/M metagenome (GOLD analysis project Ga0153975, IMG submission 104694) | Attine ant fungus gardens microbial communities from Georgia, USA - TSGA059 MetaG | ecosystem: Host-associated > Fungi > Mycelium > Unclassified | place: USA: Georgia, Yuchi Wildlife... | reverse complement strand
CTATTATTTATAATTACACTTTTCAATAATTTAGATAATAGAATTAATCCCTTAGTTACAAATTTGAGAATTTAATTAATATTTTATTTTATATTTTATATTTTATTTTATAAAAAAAATTTAATATTTATATTATATATCTCTAATAATAAACAAATAATTACAGATTATTTAAAATTAATAATTATATATAAATATATATATTAAAAATAATAAATAATACAAATTATTTAAAAATAATATTTAATTAGTGTAATTAACATTTAATTAAAGAAAAATTAAACTTAAGGTTGTGATAAATAAAAACAAACAAATTAATTACAAAATGATAACATTACTATTACTTATTCCTATAATAGGTTCTTTATTAATTGTACCAATACAAGAAGATTCAATAAAAAGTCAATTAAAAATGAAAACTATAGCTATTTCAACATCTTTATTAAATTTATTTATTTCTATATTTTTATGGCTTGAATTTGATTCAAGTACTACTCAATATCAATTTGTATATGAATTTGATCATTTAAGTTTTTGCCATTTTAATTTAGGTTTAGATGGGATATCTTTATTTTTTGTTTTATTAACAACTTTTATAACACCTATAGCTATTATTTCTAATTATAATAATATTTCTAAAAATTTAAAATATTTCTTAATATCTTTCTTAATTTTAGAAACTTTACAATTAGCTTTATTTTTAGTTTTAGATTTATTACTTTTTTATATTTTCTTTGAAAGTGTGTTACCTATTTTATTTATTGTTATTATTGTCTATGGTTCTGGTGAATTTAGATATAGATCAGCTAATTTATTCTTTTTATATACATTATTTGGTTCTTTATTTATGCTTTTAGCTATTCTGCAAATTTATAGTTATACAGGTTCAACTGATTTTCAATTAATTTCTTTATTTGAAATAAGTTTAGATAGTCAAAAAATATTATGGTTATCTTTCTTTTTAGCTTTTGCTATTAAAACACCTTTATGGCCTTTTACTGGTTGGCTTTATAGAGCTCATGCTGATAGTCCTTTAGCTGGTTCTATTATTTTAGCTGCTACAATTTTAAAATTTGCTACTTATGGTTATATTAGAGTTTTAATTAATTTTTTACCTGATGCTTCTAATTATTTTGGTCCTTTAGTTCAAACTATTGCTATTGTAACTTTAATTTTTGCTTCTTTAGCTACTATTGTACAACAAGATACTAAAACACTTATTGCTTATTCTAGTATAGCACATATGAGTATTGTTATTTTAGGTTTATTCTCTAATACTATCCAAGGTATTGAAGGTGCTATTTTATTAGCTTTAGCTCATGGTTTTGTTTCTCCTGCTTTATTTATTTGTGTGGGTGGAATTATTTATGATAGAACTGGTACTAGAGTTATTAAATATATAAAAGGTTTAGCTAATTATATGCCAATTTTTTCTATTTTATTCTTTATATTTACATTATGTAATACTGGAATACCTTTAAGTTTAAATTTCTTAGGTGAACAATTATCTTTAATTGGAATATGGGAAATTAATCCTATAATATCAGCTTTAGGTGCTACAGGTATTGTATTATCAGCTTGTTATTCTATTTTCCTATATAATAGAATATCTTATGGAGTATATTCTCCTAATATGAATTCTGTTTCATTATTGGATATATCTAGAAGAGAATTTATTATCCTTATTTCTTTACTAATACCTACAATATTATTAGGTATATTCCCTAATGTTATATTAGATTCAATTCATGTCTCAATATCTACTTTATTATATAACTAATATTATTTTATTTCTATATTTTTATATCCCCCTATAATTTATATTCACAAATTTTTTATATTTAATTTTTAATTTTAACCCATTTTTTTACTTATATTAATATTAACTGAGATTATTTATATTATTTTTAATTGAAATTATTTATATTATTTTGTTTACTAATATTATTAATATTGATTTATATATATAAGAATAATAATAATAATAGTACTTTTTTATTATATATAAAGTAATTAAAATATAATTAAATGGTAGATGATTAACTGGCTCAATCGCTCCCTTTGGGTGGGAGATCTAGCGTGTTCGAGTCGCGCCTACCATATTTAATATTAAATTTAAAATTAATATAACTAATATTTCAACAAATCGAAAAATAAATAATTATATACAAATTCTAACTAAATTAAGGTATCATGGCAGAGTGGTTAATGCGGGGTACTGTTAATACTTTTTTCAGAGGTTCAATTCCTCTTGATACCTAATACTAATATTATTTATTATACTGGATTAATTTGATAATTTTGTTTTAAATGATTTTAAAGAATGGTATTCTATTTCATATATATTTTTATTTATATATTTATTATCTTAATTAATAATTTTATAAAAATAAAATAAAGTATAAAATTTTAATATAATTAATGATGTTAATAAAAAATTTTTTACTACTACAATTATTTAATCAGTAAGTCAATTTTAACGAATAATGCTATACTTTAAATTTATTAAGGTTAACTATAAATTAATAACATTTGAGCTAATGAATATTAAATTCAAGTTAAAAATAGTTAACAAATTATAATTACTCCTGTAACAAAATAAATCTTAACTGGTTATCTATAAAGTGAGGGTTGGTTAGCATTCTCAGGTAAAAACAAACAGAAAAAACAAAAGAGTAATTAATTTATTTTTTTTATATATATGAAAAGTTTAAAAATCTAGTAAAACTGTACCTAAAGTAAAATTAAGATATCTAAAAAGGACTAATATACTGAATATGGTTTTAATACTTTAACTTTACCATTTTTTATAAAAATACTAAATCAATAGTTTATTAAATTTAATAATAGGAGAATTTTAAGAATACCTAATAATATTAGTGAACTATTCAAATCAAGAGCATTAGTTTACTGGTTAAAGGGTGAAGGCTCTTTCAACTAAGCAAATAATTATGTAATATTTTTATTATAAAATTTATAAAATCGAAGTAGAACTATTACAAAAAAAGTATATATAATTTTATTTAATTAATTTATGAAAAAAAAAAAATACAATTTTTTATAAAAATACTAAGAAGGGATGTAACTAAATTGACATTATTAATATTACCTTATTTACCTAAATTTATTTACTATATATTTGGATTATAACTTAAGTTTAAGGTATAACCTCACTATCTAAATAATTTATTACCTTATAAAATAAAATAAGATAACAAAAGATAACAAAAGATAACAAAAGATAAAAGAAGATAAAAGAAGATAAAAGAAGTGGAGTGATAAATTAAAATTATTTATAATATTAAAAAAAAAAAATAAATTATTATATAAATAATAAAGCAAAACGAACATGTTGAAATTTGGTAAACAATCTCCTCTTAAGCAGGAGTGGAAGTAATTCCTTAAGAGTTCGAGTCTCTTTGTTCGTAATCATTGTTTCAACGATAGTGTACATATTTATAGAAATATTTTCTGAAAAAAAAAATACAAAATTCTCTCTTTAGAAAATAAAAGTGAAATAGTGTAAAGGTAGCACAACAGTCTCATGATCTGTTAGATTAGGTTCAATTCCTGAATTCGCTAAATAAAAAAAAAAACAAAAATCAAAGTAATAAAAATCAATCTCAAAATATGATTAAAATAATATATATTAATATTATTATTAATTTTTAAATATTAATAAGTATTAATGAAAAAATTATTTTAGGTCTTTTAGTATAATGGTCGTACAGCTACCCTTCACGTAGCTAGTGTCAGTTCGATTCTGATAAAGACTAATTTTATTTGTATAAATATTTTTATTTAATTTTTTAGTTTAAATTTTTACTCTATTCCTTAAATTTATTATTTTTTAATATTAATATAAAATAATATTTAACGTGGAATAGTTATCATTTGGAAAGTTAAGACGATTGCTAATTGTTCGGGGCAACCCTTGGGTGTTCGACTCACCTCTATTCCGTCTATTATTTAAATAAAGTAAAATAAAAATTAATAAAATTAATAAAATTTTCAGTTTAAAAAACAAAAAATAAATTGTTAGGATTTTAGTTGAGATTAGTATTTAATTATAAATATGTATTTATGTTATTTTTATAATATTAAATTTTTATGATATTAAATTATTATATAAAAATAGTAATTTTTCATATTTTATTAATTAAATTATAAAGAGCCGATTATGATAAGAGTAGAAGGGTTCCAATAGCATTGAATTGGTTGTTTTCTACTAATGCTAAGGAAATAGGTACCCTATATCTAATTTTCTCTGTTTTTGCAGGTATGATTGGTACAGCTTTTTCTGTTCTGATTAGATTAGAATTATCAGCACCAGGAGTACAATTCTTACAGGGAGATCACCAACTATTCAATGTAATAATTTCTGCCCATGCGTTCATAATGATTTTCTTTATGGTTATGCCTGGTCTTGTTGGAGGTTTTGGTAACTATTTATTACCAGTACAATGTGGAGCTCCGGATTTAAATAAAATATTTAATTCAAATTTTCTAAATAATTCTAATAATAATATAAATTATGAAAATAGACAAAATTTTATTAGTGATATAAATAAATTTAATACTGATTTTTCTAAAAAAAAAATAGGTTCCTATTTAGCTGGACTATTTGAAGGCGATGGACATTTATATTTTCCAGAATTAACTAATTTAAAAAAAGGTCAAATTTATCCTTATATAGCTATAACTTTTCCAAGTAAAGATTATCCTTTAATATGTAAATTACAAGAATTATTTGGAGGTAGATTACGATTTAAAAATACAGAAAATGCTATAGTATGGACAATAGGAAGACATTCTGAATTATTAAATTTTATAAAGCTTATAAATGGTTATCTTAGAACACCTAAACTTGTTAAGTTTAATAGTTTAATCAATTGGTTAAATAATAAATTTGATTATAATATACCAATTTATAATATTAATACTGAAGATCTATCTAAAGATGGTTGGTTGTCAGGTTTTTTTGATGCTGATGGAGGATTTAAAATTCGTTATACTGAAAAAATTATTAATCCTATAACTTCTAAAACTACACGTAAAGGGAGAATAGAAGTTCGTATTGCTCTTGAACAACGGAAATATTTAAATAATATGCCTTATAGACCAATAATGGAAATGATAATGAACTTTTTTCACATAATAAATGATTTAAAAACATCAAAACATAAAAATAGAGAATATTGGATTATAGAAGTTACAAGTGTTTCAAAATTACAATATTTAATTAATTATTTAAATGAATATCCTTTATTAACAGCTAAACGAAATGATTATAATGATTGGTTAATAGCCTATAATAATATAATAAATAAAACACATTTAACTGAATCAGGAAAATTAACTATTAAGGAAATTAAAAATAATATGAATAAAAAACGTAAAATTTTTAATTGGGAACATTTAGAAAATTTAAATTATTAGTCCACTTTATAATGACCTTATAAAGATAAAATAGGGTAAATTGCAAGAATCTCTTAACTAATTTAAGATAATTTGCAGCGAAGTCTAATTTAACATATTATATAAGATATAATTTATTTTATATAAAATTAGAAACGTTCAACGACTAGAAAATGAGTAATGTTAACAATAATTTTTCCAAGAAAACCCTACAATAATTAATTTTATTGATGACATAGTCTAAACTTACTAGTGATAGTAAGAAATTTAATTTAAATTATTTTATGATAATATAATTGATGGCATTCCCGAGATTAAATAATATCTCTTTCTGGTTATTACCTCCTTCATTAATTTTATTACTTGTTAGTTCATTAGTAGAAAACGGTGCAGGTACAGGATGGACAGTTTTGGTTTCTTTACTATTAATTTTTACAGATTTAGTAAATTTGGATAAGCTGTCATACTATAGAAATATAGTTTTATTAAACCTTACTCGATGCGAAGACATTCTTCTATTAATAAAAGTAAATAATTGCTTATCATTTGATTTCAATGTAAGAAAAAAAGTTATAGACTTGAAGATTATTCGCCTGAATAAAATAATAGCAAAATATTTTATTATTCATCAGAGACTTAATGTAAGGCATCTTATTTCTAAATTTTCAACGTTAAATATAAATAAAAATTCACTTTCAGAAAATAAAGATATTTTTCATCAATGGTTGGTTGGATTTACTGATGGTGACGGTACTTTTTCTATTGCTCGTCAAAATAATAAATGGTCTTTAATATTTCAAATAGGACAAAGTAATTATAATTTACGAGTTTTACATTTTATTAAAAAAGAATTAGGAGTAGGTAACATTATTGTAGACAAAAATAATAAATTTGCTCAATTTAGAATACGAGATAGATCTGTATTAGAATTAATCATTTTTCCCATTTTTGATAAATATCCTCTTCTAACTAGTAAATATTTTAACTATATAAAATTTAAAAAAGCTCATGCTATTTTATCTGACAAATCTTTAATCAAATCGGAAAAAGATATTCTGATATTAAATTTAATTAAAACAAGTCCACCTCTAGATTATATTTCTCCAGCATGGTCGATTATAAATAATATAGTTTCTAATTATGAAAATGCTTCAAAAATTATAAGTAAATCCTGGTTAGTGGGGTTTACAGAAGCTGAAGGAAGTTTTTATTTAGTTAATAAATCCAAAAATAGAATAGTTCATGCTTTTGAAATAACTCAGAAATTGGATAAAATTGTATTAATAGGTATCAAACATATATTACATATTAGTACTAATGTTAAATTTAAAAAAGCAGGTTATTATACCATTGTAACAACTAATTCACGTGCTATTGAAAATATTATTCAATACTATAAAAATACTATGAAAGGAATGAAATCAGTTGAATATCGAATTTGAGCTAGATCTTATGTTAAAGATAAAGGAAATTTTATATCTTTAAATAAAATCCGTAATCAAATTAGAAATATGAAACAAGTTAAGTATAATTTGATTGATATGAAAATTTAATTAAAACAAAAATAAGATGAAGGAATAGTCCGATCTCTAGTGAAAATTAGAGCGTGTAATGATAGTATACAATAATTATAATTTATTTATTTAAATTTTTAATATGAGATTACCAACAAAAATAAAAAATGTTATCCTCCATTATCAAGTATTCAATCTCATTCAGGTGGAAGTGTAGATTTAGCTATCTTCAGTTTACACTTAGCCGGAGTTTCATCTTTATTGGGTATTTTATTTAATATTTTAAAATTGTTAGATTGTGCCCTATTTTAATTTATATTTGTATTATTATGTTATTGAAAAATAATATATAAAAAAAATATATTCTAAAATAAAAATTAATCTATTTGCTGGAAAGCGTGTAAAATACATAATCTACTATAATTTTTGTTTTTATTTAGACAAATTAATAAAATAGTTAAAATGATAATATTGACGTTATCAGCAGCTTATGACTAATTTAAGCTCAGAGACTTTAGGATTTATTATATAGTTAAAAATAATAAGATAAAGTCCAACTATAGACAACAGAATTTTTTGATTTAAATATATTAGTTTCTTATTTAGTACCTATTATTCCTAATACTTCTAAGTTAAATAAATGGATAAATATAAATAAATCTATTTTTCCATTTACAAATTGTACTTCTATCGTAATATGAAACGATCCAAATACTTTAGGTTCTGGATTAGGTTTGCCTAGATTTACTAAATTTTTAAGAGATTCAATATTTTTAACTACTTTCCATTTAGATGTAGTTGTAGGTTTACTTTTAAGTGATGCTGGATTAAGTAAACAAGTTAAAAATGGACAAGCACGTTTAGCTTTTAAACAAAGTATGTCTCATTTTTCTGTTTTTTGGTCTATTTTCATGATACTTTCTCCTTATTGTAGTGTAGTTCCTTATACTGATAATGCTACAATTAAAATTAAAAAATATTTTGGTATTCGATTCGATACTCGTACTTGTTTATGTTTTACTATGTTATATGACATTTTTTATATAAATAATAAAAAAGTAGTACCTCAAGATATTTTTAATTTACTTAATCCAATTGCTTTAGCTTATTGGATTATAGGAGATGGTACTGGTAATGCTTGGCGAGGTCTTTATTTATGTACTGATAGTTTTTCTAATTATGATGTTATTCGATTAATGAATGTTATGCTAATTCGTTATGAAATAGAAAGTAAATTTGTATTTGTTAGTGGTAAACCTAGAATTTATATTCCTTCTACTCAAAACAAAAAAGTCTCTAAATTAGTAATTAATTATATTCATCCTTCTATGCTATATAAAATTATAGGTAAAAAAAGCAAAAATAATTAGATCTACTTAAATCAAAAAGCTTATAGTAAGGCAATAAATTTTATAACTACGGTATTAAATATGAGAACTAATGGTATGAGTTTACATAAATTACCTTTATTTGTTTGGGCTATTTTTGTTACTGCGATATTACTATTATTATCTTTACCTGTACTTGCCGGTGCAATTACTATGTTATTAACAGATAGAAACTTTAATACTAGTTTCTATGACCCTGCTGGAGGTGGTGACCCAGTATTGTATCAACATCTTTTCTTAACAAACAATATTTACGAATTAAGTATCTCAGTTATACCATTTTTATCAATTAGTTCTAGTAATCGTTCATTCAATTTTTCTTCATTTTTTGAAATGTATTCAAAACTTTATCCTAATCGATCTAAACCAACACAATCTTTTTTAGAATGGTTTATAGGATTTACAGAAGGAGATGGTTCATTTATAGTAACTAACAGAAGAAGTTTACAATTTGTAATTACTCAAAGTAGTGTAGATGTACAAGTTCTTTATTATATTTTAAAAAATCTAGGATTTGGTAAAGTTATTCTACAATCTAAATCTAATAAAATACATCGTTTTATAGTTCAGGATATATCACATATTTTTTTAATATGTCTTATTTTTAATGGTAATATGGTATTTTTTACAAGAAATTCGAGATTTTTAACTTTTCTTTCTGTGTATAATGATTTAGCTTTACGGTTGAAATTAGAAAAAATTAATCCTATATTAGATACAGTACTTCCAACTTTACAAGATAATTGGTTAGCTGGGTTTACTGATGCTGAGGGATGTTTTACTCTATCTTTACTTTCTAATAGTATAGGTTACCGTTTAAGATTTATTTTAAGTCAAAAATGGGAAGTAAATAAAAGTGTTTTACTACATATTTCTTATCTTTTTGGTTTAGGTACAGTAAGTCCTCACTCTGCACCAAATAACTGGAATTTCATAGTAAATGGAGTAAAAAATACTTCTCACATTCTTCCTTACTTTGAAACACATACATTATTTTCTAAAAAAAAAGAAAGTTTTCATTTATGGAAACAACTTCGAATTCAATTAATAAATGGAGATCATTTGAACAATGAATCTAGATTAGAAATGGTTAAATTGGCTAAATGTATTAATAAATCGTAAATATTTGTGAACGGGAAAACAGAGAATGGTTTAGCTAAAGCTATGAAGCTACAGAGGCAGATGTGTAAATAAATTTTATAAATTAAAAGACCTCTCAATCCGTAACCTATTTTAATCACCACAAGTTGCTTTAATACACTAATGGTAGAGGAATTATTTCCATATTTTTATGTTTTAATGATATATTATAATAATTGGATAGGTATAGGAGAAAATACAGCAAATGCAATCGAAATTCTTTTTATTATTTCAGCATACCATTACTCTAGTCCTTATCTTAAAACCACTATGCAATTCTTAGAAAAAAATATCTTAATATTATAGGTTCTCTTAATAAAATAATAACATGTTAAGTTAAGAGAAGTGGAATGATAGGTTTAGCCTGACAGGGCTAAATAACGTTAAATTTTTAATTTTATTTAAATTTGGCGTTAGGCTATGCTAGTGTAATTTACGGTCAACAGTATTCTCAATTAAAGACCGTCGGTCGTCTAAGAGATCGCTACAGACTGGGTCACTGGTGGGTATCTGAAATGATGCTTAATGTACAGTCGATTCTTTCTTCAAAATAATATTATTTTTATTATTTTGAACACAAGGCTATTAATGAAGCTATGCTAAAACTAAATTTGACCAACTTAGGGGACAGTTATAGCAGAAATAGTACATGAACTTAATTGCCCTTCCTTCCAACGGAATGGGTCCTACTCTAAATAACTAAAATATATAGAGTTGTAGAAAGAGATTAAAATTTAAGTTAAGTTTTAAAGAATGGGTTTTTTGGTCATCCAGAAGTTTATATTTTAATTATTCCAGGATTTGGAATAGTTAGTCATATAGTATCAACATTTTCAGGAAAACCTATCTTTGGTTATCTTGGTATGGTTTATGCTATGTTCTCAATCGGTATCTTAGGATTTTTAGTTTGGTCTCACCACATGTTCTCTGTAGGAATGGATGTGGATACGAGAGCTTACTTTACCGCGGCTACGATGGTAATTGCGGTTCCAACAGGAATTAAAATCTTCTCATGGTTGTCATACTCCTTCAGCAAGAGAAATATGACCAGCAGAATTATTTTTAAAAATATAAATACTTTAAATTTATTAGATAGATTTCCTAGATCTAAAAAATATCTTCCTGATAATAAAAAATGTAGAGAATTAGTTATTTATGGTAGAAATTTAACTTCTACATTAGGTTATCCACCTTACACTTCTATAGTTAGATATATGGTTGATATCCCTAATTATTTAATGCCAATGTTAGTAGGATTAATTATATCTGATGGTTGGTTACAAATAAATAAAGCAGGTAATACTAGATTTTCTTTAAAACAATCAATAGATAAAGTTGAATATATTTTATATTGTTTTACTAAATTATCTCATTATTGTTCTAATTTACCTTTTATTACTAATACCAATATAAAGGATAAACAATTTAAAGGTTTACAATTTACTACTCGTAGTTATCCTTGTTTTACTTATTTACATTCTATTTTTTATAATGAAAATATAAAAATTGTTCCTTTAAATCTATATGAACTTTTAACTTATGAAGGATTAGCTCATTGGATAATGTGTGATGGTACTAAAACTTACAAAGGTATAACTTTACAAACACAGTCTTTTACTGTTAAAGAAGTTGTTTCCATTATAAGTATTTTAATTTATAAATTTGATTTAAGTTGTAGTTTACATATGCAAAGAAATCAACCTACTATTTATATAAATTCTAGTTCTATGTTTAAGTTACAACCACATATTTTACCATATTTTTGTGATTCTATGAAATATAAATTATTTATTTAAAGTTAATTTAAAAATTTAATAATTCTGAAGTGGCAAACTCGAGGGAAATCTTAAATTTAGAATTAAGAATAAATTTAAGACTATCGTCGAACTAAATCAATAATGCGCAAGCGAGGGAAACTATTATTGTAAAAGCGTAGAGGCCAGATGCCACATGACTATCTAAGTATAATATAAAATTGTATATGAAGTTACAAGGAATGGTCCAGTTCACCGGTGACGGATTTTAGATTAACACCTAAATAAGATATAAATATTTTTTTTTTTAATATTTATATTGAGAAATAAGCTAGCTGAACCTGAAATGGTTAAAGGCTGAACCCTGAGCAACTTTATATGGAGGTAGTTTAAGATTTACAACACCTTTAATATTTACAATTGGATTCTTAGCTTTATTCACAATTGGAGGATTATAATTAACTACTTAGTCCTCTTTAAAGGTTATTATGTGCTGGGAACCTCTGATGCCTAAGATACTCTACCTTATATTTATATAGGCATAGTAAAAAAGCTTAGTATTGAGAAATCAGCAGGAAACCAACAGATACGATTTTGTATCTTAGTAGGATCCTCAGAGACTATAAGTGCCCGTTCAACTATTTTATAGATGAATAAGATATAGTCCGCGAAAATATTTATTATTTTCCTGTAGTTTTGTGTTATTACATTAAAGATATTTACGATTATCCTTTATTATCTACTTGTTTTTTAACTAAAGTAGTAGAACAAGTTAAACCAGTTAAAGTTTATAATAACTTTAAGAATGATAGAATACACTTATTAAAAGAACAAAAAACTAAAACTGGTGTTTATATACTTGTTAATTTAGTAAATGGTCATAATTATGTAGGTAGTTCTGTAAATCTTGCTGGTAGAATGCGGAATTATCTAAATAATGCTTTTTTAAAAAACCAAAAAAATAGTAATATGCCTATTGTTAAAGCGTTATTAAAATATGGACAAGATAACTTTGCTGTTTTAATTGTAGAGTATACTGAGATTAAAATTTTAACTGTGCGAGAAACATATTATATATCTAAGTTTTTGCCTTATTATAACGTTTTAAACACAGGTTATTCCTCATTAGGTTATAAACATACAGAAGTTACTAAACAAATGCTTTCTGATTTAGCTAAAAATAGAGTACATTCTGAAGACACTAAAACTTTGATATCCAGAGCTTTAGTAGGGCAAAATAATCCTTTTTATAATAAAACTCATTCTACTAAATCTAAATTAAGAATGAGTGAAGCTAATTCGGCTCATCCTGTTTATGTTTATAATTCTTATAAAATTTTACAAGTTATTTTTCCTTCTGTCTTAACTTTAGCTAAATTGATTAATTCTAATCATTCTACTATTTTAGGTTTTATTAAAAGTGGAGAATTATTTAGAGGTGATTGGTATTTTTCTAAATTACCTTATAATATCTCAGATATACCCTTGATATTTGATTTTTCTTCTATTGAGTTTGATAATTTTATTTCTGATGTGAATAATAATTCTAATATTAAAAAGGCTGTTTTTGTATATAATTTAAAAAGAGAATTTATACAAAAATTTGATGGAGTAACGCAAGCTAAGAGAGAATTAAATATTAGTCATGAAATAATTAAAAAACATGCGTTAAGGAATAAACCTTATAAAATTTATATTTTTAGTTATGAAAGATTGATAACTTAATATTTTTGTGTAACAGGAGTTATCTTATCTAATGCTAGTCTTGACGTAGCATTACATGATAAAATTTTCAAAGAATTATATTCTATGGAATTATTAGCTAGTTCTATTTTTATTAATAAAGATCACATTGAAAAATTTTGGGTAGGTTTAATGGATGGTGACGGTAGTATACAAGTAAATCACTGGCGGAAAAAAAATTTACAATATAGATTAGTAATAAAATTATCTAATTTAGAATCTAATGTTAAGATGTTAATATTAATTTCTAATCAATTAAAAGGACATGTCAGAGTATCTAAAGATGGCAAATTTGTTCTTTGGGTTTTAGATAATAAAAATCATATTATTAACATTATAAAAATTTTTGATAAATATCCTCCATTAACAAGTCGTCTTATTTGCTGTCTTTCTTTTTTAAAATGTTGTTTACTAAATAGTGATGTAGAAATTTATTTAGCTTCACGAAAATTAAAATATTCTAATCAATTAAATATAATACAAGAAAAAAATATTAAATTTGAATTACCTTTAAATTATTTTAATAGTTGGCTATCTGGATTTATAGAAGCTGAAGGATGTTTTTCAATACGAAAAAATAAACAGACCTCTTTTTCTATATCACAAAATAAAGATATTTACATATTAAATGTTATTAAAACATATTTTAATGCAGCTAATTTCATTAGAACACCATATAAAAATAAATCATTTTATTCATTAGAAATATACAAAAAAGATATTTTACTTAAAATTATAAATCATTGTGAACTTTATCCTTTATTAGGAGCTAAAAATGATAGTTTATTAATTTTTAAAAAATCCTTTGAATAATGTGTTATGTTGTCATCTCACTATGATAAGTTGATCTTATCGGTTATTAATTTTTAATAGCTAACGGTGAAACCTTAATTATGTTTTTGTGCTGAAACGTCTACTACTGTAATCAAGGCAATACCGTGGAAACAGTTTACTGGTTCTGTAGAGACTATACGTGAGATTTGAAAACTTATTTAGTTAAGTGAGTATAAAAAGAGATAGTCCGATCTTAAGCGTAAGTTTAAGTTAACATAATTAACTTATTATGTAGTAGCTCACTTCCATTACGTTTTATCAATGGGTGCTGTATTTGCACTTTTTGCTGGTTTCTATTACTGGACACCTAAAATTGTTGGTAAAACATATAACGAATTTTTAGGTAAAGTTCATTTCTGGACAATGTTTATTGGGGTTAATATCACATTTTTCCCACAACATTTCTTAGGTTTAGCGGGTAAATTTTATTTTCAATATTTTAATAAAGCATATTTTAATATACAATATTTAGTTTTTAATATGATTATGTTATTTTTTATTTGTAATAATGAAGACATAAAAATATTTACTAATTCTATTGTTTTAATTTCTAATGTTATACCTATCTCTATTTCTCTTAAATTTAGAAAAAATAAAAAGATTAATTTTCCAAATGGTCCACATATTAAACCACAATGGTTAAATTCTCCAATAAGAATCTATAACAATCCTAATTATCATAGAAATTTAATTGGTTCTGATAATAATAAACGATCTATTATATATCAATGGATAAATCTTATTACAGGTAAAATATATATAGGTAGTGCTTCGAATGGTTCTACTAGATTATTAAGCTATTGGATTCCTAGTGTTTTACGTAAAAATTTGCCTATTTATAATAATATTATTTATTATGGTATACATAATTTTAATTTAGCTATATTAGAAGATTTGGGTCCTTCAGGCTCTGTAAAAAAAGAATTTATACTCTCAAGAGAACAATACTATTTAGATATGTTATTTAATAATTATCCTCATCTAGTGATTAATTTAGCTAAAATAGCAGGTTCTACAAAAGGTTATAAACATAAACCTGAATTTGTATTAAATCGTTTAGGTCAATTAAATCCAATGTTTGGACGTGTTAAATCTAAAGAGTTTTTAGAAATGCAAAATCGAGATAGAAGTGGAAGTAATAATTTTTTATATGGTAAAGTTAAAACTTCTTCTACGATAGCTAAATTAACTAAACTAGTTTATGTTTATAATAGTTCTGATTTGTCTTTCATTGGGGAGTTTTCTACAATAAATTGTTCTAAATTTTATAATATGGGAAAAGATACATTAACTAAATATATTAAAAACGGTTTGCCTTTCAAAGGTAAAATTTTTAGCCGTACAAAACTTCATTAAAATATTTTGCCCCAGTAATATATAAATTCATATCTTTGTCTTCTATACTCAATTTATTTGCTTTTGTTTGCTTTAGTTTTGATAAATGAGAGGGTTCAAGGATAAAGCAATAACCTTAAACTTTAGGTTGCTGTAATTTGTATATTATTTGCAAAATTGGGTGAATTGCAAGAAAAACCTTTTGTTCAGGTTAACTTGCAGCTTATCTTATTACGAAGTTAAAAATTTTATTAATTAAAATAGTAATAAGCGAGTTCAACGATTAACAGGTGAGTCACTTCAACAATAACCCTGATACAAGCGCCCAACAATTTATTAATTTACAATTGATGACTTAATCTGAACCCAGTAGAAATATTGGGAAATAGGGTTTAAATTACCCTATGATAACAAAATTGATGCCTAGAAGAATACCTGATTATCCCGATGCTTTTGCAGGATGGAATGCTATATCTAGTTTTGGTTCTTTAATTTCTGTTTTAGCTACTGTAGTATTCGGTTATATTATTTATGATATATTTGTAAATGGTAAAGAAGTTAATAATAACCCATGGGCAGTGCCTTCATTCTTTACTTCTATTTCACAATTTGATAATGAAACTGAATCAGCTAGTACATTAGAATGGTCATTAGCTAGTCCTATTCCATTTCATGCATTTAACATGTTACCAGTGCAGTCTTAATTTTGCAACAACAATTTTTAGCTTTATTTTATTTTTAATTTGTTTTTAATTTATTAAAAATTTTTTGAAATAATTTATATAATTCTTGCACTAATTATCGGTTACCCGATATTTATATATTGTTATAATTTTTTTTTTTTTCTGCTTGTTACTATGTACATTAATTATATATATTTTATATATGTAAATTATTCATGATTAATTGAAAAACAAAACTTAAAAAACAAAACTAAAAAATTAAGAACAGAGATTTCACTTTATTAACTGAATTCTCATTATTAATTATATTTCTGTTTATATTTATCAATTTTATAATTTATAATTTTATCTTATTATTAATATTCAAAATAAATTTATAGTGTCTAAACATAATCTAGTAGTGTCTAATTTTTAGAATATTTAAGATTAATTTTCTAATCTGTTTTAGTTATAATTTAAAAGATTAAGTTAGCTAAATTAACAGGTTTTATTCTATATAATTATTTTCATTTTAGATGGTTATTTTCATTATTTAGATTTAATTGTTATAATTTTTTTTTTTTCCATTTGTGATTTTTTTGAATTTAAATTTTTAATAATTATTTGAGAATTAAATTTCTTTTTTTTGTTTTCATAAAAGTATGAAGTAACTTAAATTGATGATTTTATAAATATTAAGTACTTTAAAAAATTAAGCGTAAAGAAACATTAAAATTTAATTTATAACAATGTTGATGAATATAATTCAATCTAATTTATATATAAATTCTCCTTTAGAACAATTTGAAGTAATTAGTTTATTAAGTTTAGATGCACCTATTTTAGGTTATATTGGTTTAACTTTAACTAATTTAGCTTTATACTCATTTTTAATTTTTATTTTAATTGTAGGTTTACATTATATGGGGAATAATGAAACTAAATTATTACCTTCTAAATGGTCTATATTATTAGAAAGTTTATTTGCAAGTATTAATTCAATGGTTAGAGAACAAATAGGTAGAGAAATTTATTTACCTTTTATTTATTCTTTATTCTTTTTCATCTTAATAGCTAATTTATTAGGTAACATACCATACTCATTTACAATTACTACTTCAGTTATTGTTTCTATTGGATTATCATTTACTATATTAATTGGTGTAACAATACTTGGATTATCTATTCATAAAATTCATTTCTTCTCATTCTTTATACCTTCTGGTACTCCTTTAGCTTTAGTTCCTTTATTAGTTTTAATTGAATTAATTAGTTATTTAGCTAGAGCTTTCTCTTTAGGAATAAGATTATTTGCTAATGTAGTAGCTGGACACACATTATTAAAAATATTATCTACATTTTTATATCAAATGTTCTCAGGTGGAATAATAATATTTATTGTAACTTTAGTACCTTTTGCTTTATTCTTAGCTATAACTGGATTAGAATTAGCTGTATCCTTTATACAAGCTTATGTATTTGTACTTCTTGTATGTTCTTACATTAAAGATGCTATTGAATTACATTAATTATATAAAGATTTTTATTTTTAATTAATTTTTATTTTATATTTATATATTTTTATATTTATATTTTTATAATTATATTTATATTCAGGTTACCCTTCACTATTTAATAAATTTAGATAATATTTCAAAATATTTTATTAAATATTTTACTATATTTATATATATTTATTTTCAATATTTCACAGATTAATTAAATAATTATTATTAATATTTTATTAGAATAATCTAAGAATTATTATTAATATATTTATATTTATATGGTATATTTCTTAAATTATTCATATATAATAAAAAATATATTATATATATTTTACATATTAACTTAAATTATATTTATTCAATATTAATAAATAAATAATTATTATAAAATAAATAATAGATATAAAAATGATTATTTTAATAAAAGAGAGTTAGATATCTAAAACTGGGATTAATTCTTTAATTATATTAAAGTTTAATTTAGAGAAGATTCAAGGTTACATTAAATATATTCTTTTTAACAAAATAATTTGTGGATATTCTCCAAGAAAATTTAAATTTATTTAAAAATACAAATCTAACACTTTAGTCTGTGATTGCTAATAAATAAATATGAAAAAATGAAGATTCCTATATTTTACCTATAAAAATTTAGACCGAAACAGTTAAATATAAAATAATAATATAAAAAATATATTAAATTAAATATATTAAATTTATTAAAAATTAATTTATAATTTATAACAACAATAGTTCTATAGGTATTCTAACTCATATAATAATAAATATACAAATATGTATTAATTATATTAATATTTTTATATAAATTATTAAGCTGAAATAGTTTAATCGGTTAAAACATACCATTCATGACGGTAGAACAAAGGTTCGATTCCTTTTTTTAGCTTTATTATCAAAAATATTTTTAATTTATAAAAAATTTAATTAATTATTAGAATATATTCTATTTTAAAGGGTAAAATCAGAGATTTGAACTCTGTTCATCGTCGCCACAAGACGTCATTTTGCCAATTAAACTAATCTTACCTCTTTTAATTTGTTATTATTTTTTATTTTATTTTTTTATTAATTCATTATAAACAAAATAATCTAATTAGAATTTCTTTAGTTATATTTAAATATTCAAAATATTATTTATTTTAATTTATTATTTTAAGTTATTTTTAAGTAAATATTTATATTTTATATAAATTTCAAACAAAATAAAAATAATAATAAAAGTATCGATGACAATATTGTTTTAACATCAAAAAAAAATTTAATTTATCAGTATTTTAAAGGGGTTATTAAGGATAACTAGCAAATTTATAAAAAAGGAGGCAAAAGCCAAAAGCCATCAATACAGAAATAAAATATCTAATCTTAAAAATTAAATATGGAATCTGTTATCGAGAATGTGGCGATCCTAAGGGAAACCTTATTATTATTACTTCCCGAAGTAAAACATTTCATTAGGGAAAGGAAAGGAAATCAACCGAGACTCCGAAAGTAATGGTGAGTGAAATCGGATTAGCCTGATTTTTTTATATAAAATAAAAAGTGATTAAATATATTTTTAATTTTATTCTTTTTTAAAGATACAAAAAAAAGTAAGAGTTAAAATCTGTTGAGAGTGGAATCTCAATAAGAATAACTTATAAATACAAAATAAATTTAGTATATGTAAATATAAATTATGTTAATGTAAAATTTTCATAATTAATTTATTATTGGCTGATTGTTAAATTTAGCAGGTCAAGATAAAAGGTGTAAAAAGCCCTGTATTTTTTATATAAAAAAAATGAATTATATTATATAATATTATTAATATATATAATAATTTTTCAATAATCAAGTACGATGAGAGATAACTTGTCGGAATATAGGGGAACCATCCTCTAAGGCTAAGTATTATAAATTTAGCGATAGTGAAAAAGTACCGTGAGGGAAAAGTTGAAAAGTGTGAGGGTCAATGATTATTAAATATAACTAGAAATAATATATTGAAAATTATAACCCTTGAAAGTAAATAACGCAGTGAAATAGACTTGAATTAGTAACTCTATAAGCAGTCGAAATTTCTTAAAAAATGAGATATGACGGCGTACCTTTTGCATAATGGGTGAATTGCTTGCCCAAAAGAATTGTAAAATTCTTTAAATAACTGACTCATGACCTTAATAGGTCGGTATTATTTAATATTTTATAATATAAAAATAATGCTAACGGTGAATCCTAAAGATATATCTATGGAAATACCGTGGGAAGCTGTAAATCGTAGGAAACAGTAAATATATATTTACTAAGTAAGTTTATTTATAAATTTCTTATATTCAAAATGTAAATATTTAATTTTGTTAAAGAAAAATTAAATAAATTTACTCTTTTTATTAGCCCTGTAACGACTTGGTGGTAAACCATCAGACTGATTAGACACAATTGTGTATAAAATCGGTAACACGTCAGCACTCAAATATTCCAGAAAATTATGGTAAATTAATTACATTAAAAAAAAACAAATTTAATATCTACAAATTAGATATTTAATACCCTCATTATCTCATTTAAGTAATTATTATTTATATTAATAATTATCATGTTTTTTTATTTTAATAAATTAAACAGAGATAGTTCTTCATTTATATAAAAATTTTATATATTAAGAGCCTTTTATTTTTAACTATTTATGACAAAAAATATTAACCAAATACTTGTAAGATTTTATAGAAAATCTGCTAAATTTGATTTAGAACTTAGTTCTGCATTAGAAGAAATTATTATAGGTCTTATGTTAGGTGATTTATTTGCTGAAAAAATTAAACAAAATTCTAATACTAGATTACAATTTAAACAATCAATTAAAAATAAAGTTTATATTGATCATTTATATTCATTATTTAAAGAATATTGTAATTCAGATCCTAAAGTTACTTCTTCAATTGAAAAAAGACCAGGTAAAAAAGAATTAAATGTTTCTATAAAATTTTGGACTTTAAGTTTACCTTGTTTTAATAAATTTAGAGAATTATTTTATAATGAAGATGGCAAAAAATTTATATCTTCTAATTTAGAAAATAAGCTAACAGCTAAAAGTTTAGCTTATTGGGCAATGGATGATGGTTATAAATCAACTAATGGATTTTATTTTTGTACTGAATCTTATACTTTAGAGGATAATTATAAATTAAGTGAAATATTGAAAAATAAGTTTAATTTAGATTGTGGAATTCACAAACATACAAATGGTCCTAGATTATATGTATTTAGTAGTTCTAAAGAAAGATTATTAGAATTAATTAAACCTTATTTTATTAATCATTTTTATTACAAAATTGACTTTAAATAATAATATATTAACAAATTTTATAATGATATTATTCTCCTTTCATTTTTAATTAAAAAATTTACCTCCCATTTTATTGAGTTGAAGGTATAGTCTAATCCAATATGAAAATATTGGTATAAATGCAGCAAGTTAATAGGAGTAGCAAGGTTAAAAACCTTAGCGAAAGCGACTGGATCTTATAGATATTGGATAAGTTACTTCTATTAGACCCGAAGCCAGGTGATCTTTCTAGGACCAGATTATAATGGATCGAACGGGTGAATGTTGCATAATTCTCCGAAGAGTCCTTGAAAGCGGCGAAATACCAATCTGACCTGGTGATAGCTGGTTTTCTACGAAACATATTTAAGTATGACATCTACACAAAATTTATGGAGGTACAGCACGGCAATTCCCAACAAGTTTTAGAATAGAAATTTTTTTTCTAAAAATCTTTATTTTATTAGGAGTTTTGGTTGCGGGGACCTCGAAAATCTTACCAATGGAAGTGAAACTCGGAATTACATAAATTGGTGGTAGATATTCAGACTGCTCATGCTAAGTTGGGTAGTCAAGACGGAAACAGCCGAGAACACATGATTAAGGTCCCAAATGATTATTAAGTGAAATAAAGGAAGTAACAAATTGAATGCAGCTGTAAAGTGAGCCTGGTAGTAGCTACTTATAATGATCGTGTAACAACGCATCAGCCCTTAGAGTGTTGCGCCGAAAATTCAACGGGTCTTAAATAATCAACCGATATCGTGTTAATTTTAAATAAAAATTTATTATTTGTTTATTTTTTTTAGACAAATATTTCTTAAACTTTTTATAAATAATTAATTATACAAAATTTTATATTGAATTATTAATTATTGTTTTTTTTTTATTATTTAATTTAATTATTTAAAAATTGATATAAATTAGTTTAATATTTCCCATTTTTATGAAATATATTAATAACAAATAAAAATCAAAATATTATAAATAACAAAGTTTTTAATAGTTTAAAGTATAATATAAATATAATTTATAATTAGAATTTTATATTGTGAATATATTTTATTTCTCTTAATTTTATATATTCTCTTTATTTTATTTAAAATCTAGGTAGTAGAACATTCAGATAGTTTCAATCCCCATGATTAACAGTGTTTCATTGTTCATAGGAATCTGAAGAGATAATGCTGACATGAGTAACGCAAAAAGAAAGAAGAAATTAGATCGAGAGGTCTTTTAAGATTTAAACTTTCTCGCCGAATACGAAAGGGTTATTAGCTAAAGATTAATTCAACTAATGTTATAGCGGTCTCTAAGGTACAAAACCAATGTTTTGTCTGATGAGTTCAACTTTGAAAGTCCACAAGGAGATTATTAATAAATAACACAGAATAGTAATAAAAATATCTATAAATTAAAATAAACAATTGTTTATTATTAGTTTGTTTATCTTTTTATGAAAAGAAGATTAATCTCTGAAAATTTAAGTGATTTTTATAAATTAATATTGAATTGTTCTGATAAACTTAGTAGAATAAAATAGTAAACTTAGTTGTTATTTTTAATAAAATTGGGACCAGGAAAAAAATGTTTGAATAACTCAATTTGTAGAAAATAATTTAGAATTAAACTTTTAGTTTCTCTATCAAAAAATAAATATTCTAATAAATTATTTCTTTATTCTAATAGTCTAAGAGTAAAAAATATTTTTATTTTTATATTTAGTTTAGTCAAAAGAAATTTAGGTGTGAACAGCCCCTTAATTTTCTTTATTTATTTTTTATATTAAAATAAAATTTAATTACAAATTGAGCCTACCGTACCCTAAACCGACACAGGTTCGTAGGTAGAGTATACTAAGGCGTAGAGCTAAAAGTTGTTAAGGAACTCGGCAAATTAATCTCATAAGTTCGACAACAAGAGAAACCATTTTTAAGAAATTAATAACTCCATTGAATTTTATTAATCTCTTATGTGGTGGCACAAAATCGGAAGCCCCGACTGTTTACTAAAAACACAGCTATCTGCAACGATGTAAATCATAGTATAGGTAGTGAGGTTTGCCCGATGCCATTAATATAAGAGAAGTGATGGGTAACTGTTAATTATCGAAAATCTGGTTAATAGCGGTCTTAACTATGAGGATCCTAAGGTAGCAAAATAAATTGGCCATTAAATGTGGTCCGGTATCAATAATTTAACGATGGCTTCACTGTCTCTACAACTTGCTCAGTGAAATTGAATTACCCGTGCAGATGCGGGTTGCCACCAGGGGGACGGGAAGACCCTATGCAGCTTCTACTGTAGTTAATCATCATATTAATCTAGAACAACTTTAGTCAATAGAAAATAGGTATGTCGATAGACAAAAAATGGAAGACCTTAAGTCTAGGGTTGGGTTAATGTTTACCTTTTTAATTAATAAAACTAAAATGGGAGAGCTGATTGATTGGCAGTTTGACTGGGGCGGTCGTCTTTAATAGAGTAGCAAAGTACATCCAAATATAAAATATAATAAAAAATATTTACTATTAATAAATTTAATGTGTAAATATTCTCACAAACATCATATTGCTGTAAATTTTTTAATTTACTTTAACATCAATTTTTATTTTTTGTTTTTATATGGTATAGCTAGAAGTTGAATGGAGATCAATTAACCAGTGATAAGGTTATGGAGGGTGCAATGGCGGTAAGCATGCTTAACTGATAGACTTAAAAGTCGCACAGATACGTAAGTAGGGCATAGTGACCCCTCGCTATATTATGGAATAGACGGGGATCAATTGATAAAAGTTACGCTAGGGATAACAGGCTGATAGCCGGCGAGAGTACACATTGTCCCGGCTGTTTGGCACCTCGATAGTTGAATGTCGCCTAAATTAGTAATAATTTAATTTGAAAATTGGGTTAATTTTAAGAAAGTCTCTAAAATTATAATTATTCATAAAATTTTAATATTAAAATATGTTAATTATTTGATTTAACAGAGAAAACTTGAAGCGAAGCTAGTTTAGGCACAAACAAAAATAAACTAGAACGTTCAACGACTAGTAGGTGAGTGAAAAATGTCCACAATAATCCTACCACGAAAGCCCAACAACTAATATTTAATTAATTTTTCATTCTAATCAAATTTTAGTTGATGACATAGTCTGATCCAATTTGTGATAATTGGAAGCTTAAAATAAAGTATTTAAGCAAATAACATAATGGTCGACTTATCCTATCCTCCGGGGGAAGAAGCTTGGAAGGGTTCGGCTGTTCGCCGATTAAAAGGTTACATGAGTTGGGTTTAATACGACGTGTCTTTCATGAGACTCTTAAATTTTTTATTATTTTAATTATAATTTTAAATATCTTATATTAGATATTAGATACCCTCATTATCTCATTTATTGAAAAGTTTATGATTATATTCATAATTTTTCTTATGTTTGATTAATCAAGCAGAGATAGTTCTTCAATATATAAAAATTATTTATATTTAAGAGCCTTAACTTTATTAATTAATTTTATTATGAATAAAAATATAAATTGTATAGATCATAAATATGATTTGAGATTATATAATAAGTTACCTTATTTCTTAGACCAAGTTTTAATTGGTTTATGTTTAGGTGATTTACATATAGGCAAATCAGGATCTGTTAATTCTAATACTAGATTTTCTTTAACTATGGCTGGAAAATATACAAATTTAGCTATTTATATTTACTGTCTTTTCAATCATTTTATAAATCCTAAAGGATTTAGATACAGTAAAGTTAAAAGTGGTTTAAATTCTAAATTATTTAGTAGAATACAACTAATTAGTGTAGCATTACCTATTTTTAATTACTATCATAATCTATTTTATAATAATATTGAAGGTAAATATGTAAAGATAGTACCTTTAAACATTGAAAATTTACTTTCTGATATATCTTTAGCTTTTTTAATCATGAGTGATGGTAATTATAATAAAGTTAAAAAAGTTATTCGATTGTGTACAAATAATTTTACAAAATCAGAAGTAGAATTATTATCAAAAGCTATTTATAAAAAGTTTGGTATTGTAAATCGAATAGAAAAAGTGCGTAAAGAACAATATATTTTAGTTATAAAAACTAGTGAAGTTGTTAAATTACAAAATTTAGTCAAATCACATATTCATTATTCTATGTTATATCGAATAGGATTATAATAAATATTTATTATTATTAATATGAAAAAATATTATGTAAAATAATAATTATTTTATAATTAACATTAATTAAATATTCAATGTGATTAGGAATTAAGATGAATTATTATTATCTTTTGAAGTTTTATTTAAAAATAAAATTTATTATAAAAATTTAAATTGACTCGCGTCGTTAAAATTTACTATTTGCTGGAAATTGGACAATAATAAAAAAACAATACTTGTAAATAAGTCATAATTTGTTTATTTATAAAATAACCAGCAGGAAATTTGTTTTTCTTCAGAGACTAGACGTAAGATCCTTAAAAAATAATAATATTATTGTATTTTTATTTTTAAATAAATTAAAATATTTTTAAGGAAAGATATAGTCCGTATAATTTATTAGATTAATTTAATATCTACTAAATTTATATAGAGTCAGTATGGTCCCTATCTTCTGGTGGGACAAATAGTAAAAAGGGGGAGACCTTCTAGTACGAAAGGACCAATAGGATGTGTTTCTCTAGTGTACCAATTGTTGAAAATGATTTTTAAAAACTTGAAGGCAAAAGTAAAGTGGATATTATGATTAATTGGCATAGTTGGGTAGCCACAAACATATTAGATAAGAGCTGATTGTATATAAAGCACGAAACTATCCCCTAGATACTATCATGGATTTCTCTTTGTCTCTATCTTTAGATGGATTGATAAGTATCCCTATCTTATCAAATATTTCTTGTAATCTTTGCAATTTAGTTATATTTGTTTTATTTTTTCTATAACAAAATAATGAAAATTATTAACAAAATATGTTTATTGAAGAGACAAAAATATTAGAAATAATATTTAATCTTAAAATTAATATATATTTTTTAATAACCATTATTTTAATAGTCCTAAATAAATTTTTATAATTTTTATTGATTTAAGATAGAATTGTATTATTAATTATATGTTTAATCATATTATTTATAATATGGCAAAGAGTTGGGAAAAATCTACATAAAATAAGAAATAGAACATTTCTTTAATAGGATGCAAATGAATTCACTGTAAAGTGTAAAGTTTAGCATTACTAATTATTTAATTGACTTGATGTTATAGGTTGAAAATCAAAATGTACTACTATCACGTAGAATAAGAATTATATAAATATTAATAAGAATGATATATTATATAAGTATCTGAGATTAATAAAATAACATTAGTGTTATATATTTAACAGTCTATTAGTTTAATAGTTAAACATTTTTACATCAGAATTAATCATGTGCAAAAATAAAACATATATTATTTTATATTATTAGAAAACAAAAAAATAAAGAAGTGGGCTGGAAGGTAAAGCAAATAATATTATATTAAGTAATAAAATTTAATATTTTATTAAATTATAAAAGGTTCGAATCCTTTACTTCTTGGATTTTATTATAAAGGCAAATTATTTTCTTAATTTTGTTTATAAATTTATAATAAGAGAATTGATTAAGATAAATCTTAGGATACCTATTAACATTTTTTTTAATGTTAAATATATATATATTTTTTTATAAGAATTTATTAATTTTTAAATAATAAATTTAAACAATTTTTTATTGTGTATATTTTTTATATATATGAAAATGTAATTAATTAAAATAATTACAAGGTATTTAGATCATAAAATTATTTAATTTTTAATTTTATTGATGAAAAAGTAAACTAAGACTGAGTATATTTTCTAAATATTAAATGTTAAAAAATATTTCAATTTTTAATACTATATTTAATGACGCTCCACAACCTTGGCAAATTGGATTCCAAGATAGTGCTGCACCTGCATTTACAGGAATTGTTGAATTACATAATACAATTTTCTTCTATTTAATTATTACTTGTGTAGGAGTTTTCTGGATTTTAGGTTCAGTAATGTACTACTATAATTCACAAAATTCACCTATCGTACATAAATACTTAAATCATGGAACATTAATAGAATTAATATGGACAATAACACCAGCATTAATATTAATTGTTATTGCATTTCCTAGTTTTAGACTACTTTATTTATTAGATGAAGTAACATCACCAACAATTACTATAAAAGTAGTTGGTCACCAATGGTACTGGTCTTACGAATATAGTGATTATGTTAATGAAAATGGAAATTCTGTAGAATTTGACTCTTATATGATACCTGAATCTGATCTTGAATTAGGTCAGTTAAGACTTTTAGATGTAGATAATAAAATGGTTATACCTGTAGATTGCCACATTAGATTAATAGTAACTGGTATTCATAGTGCCCTTATTTATTTTAATATTATTATTTAATATAATTCGAATCTTGCTATATGCTGAAAACCTCTAATATTTAATCTTACTATACTAGTAGTTAATAATGATTATTTTTAATACAATGAGAAATCAGCAGGTAAACCTTAATTAAAAAACAAACAAACAAACAAAAAAATTGTTTTTTTTTTAAATTTAAACCTTAGAGACTAATACGCAAGAAGTCTAATTCTCTAAAATTTAGACTAAGATATAGTCCTAGTATATTCTATATATTATTATTATATTTTGATTACAGAAAATATATTTTTAAATTTTAAATTTTTAAACGATATAAATTAACAGTATTTCAATAGAAAGGAGGTAACAATTAGTAAATTAGACAAAACTAATTTTGGATGTAGTGATATTACAAATTTAGTTAAATTTAGTTGTAATATTTTTTTTAGGTCAAAGTTTGCAAAAGGTAGTTTTTGTGTATTTTTTGTTTTTTATTAATATTAAAGAATTTTTTTTACAATATGAATCTTATTGAATATTAGTGGAAAATTTATTATCTAATGGTTGGTTAGAAAAATACAATTTAAATTCTAATACTAGATTTAAACAATATATTAATCGATAGGATTTATTTAGTCATGAATTACTCTTTCTCATTATTGTTCTAATGTTCCTTGTATTGTTAATTATATACGTATAGGAAATATTAGTTATAGCTTTTGGTACTAAATATTTACCTTGTTTTAATGAACTATATTTTTTATTTTTTGTTTTATTTTTTTAAAATACAGACAATAATAAGGTAGTCAATAATAATTTTCTTAAATATTTAATCATATAGCTTTAACGCATTGAATTAGGGGAGCAATTTTAGAAAGGTACTAAAAATTAAATATAATCTATATTCTAATTTTCAAGGTTGGAGAATAAGGTTAACTATAAATTATAAATTATAAATTATAAATTATAGTTTATAAAAAAGCTAAATTAATAAATTCTTAAAACCACAAATGTTGCCCTATATGTTTAAAAACTACCATAATAATAAATAGTTAATAATATATATATATACTTGGCAGATGTAATTCATTCTTTTGCGGTACCTTCATTGGGACTAAAAATTGATGCTACACCTGGACGATTAAATCAATCATCTATATTAGCTGAAAGAACAGGAACATTCTATGGACAATGTTCAGAAATATGTGGAGTTTGGCACGGATTCATGCCAATAGCCGTAGAAGCTGTTTCAGTTCAGGATTATTTAGCATGGATAGATTCTGTTTAATTTACCAGTTAAAATAAAAATAGATTAATTTTATTAACAATTTAATAAACATAAATAATTTATTATTTTTTAATTTTATTTCAATATTTTTTGTTTTATTTTTTAATAATTAGAATTATACAACTTACAACTTACAATTTACAATTTAGAAATTACAAATTACACTAATTTAATTTTTATCTTATTTATTTTTTTAATATCACCCTTTTTATAGCTAAATTAATTCCTAATATTTACAAAATTTAGTAACAGAAAATAAAATACAGGTTTTACTAAATTAGTTATAAATCTAAAATTTCAAATTATCAAAGTAGTTAAGTAATTTGTTTATATCGTATAAAATATATTTTTTATATTAAAAAAAAGATGTTATTGTAAATATTGATTATCCTTATGTTTTACATAGTATGTTATATAAAATTGGTTATTTAATTTATAAAATACTCAACTATATTTATCATTATTAATTGTAAATGTAGATTTAAAAACAAAAATTATTTATAAAAGAAGACTTAATTAGATTAAGCTTTAAAAATCAAAAGCACAAAAAAAATAAAACAAAAAAAAAATTCATTACATCGGGGGAATCTGATAATGGTAATCAGTTGTATTTGCATTACAAATATGATAGTTCGAATCTATCTTTCTCCAATATGACAAAATTATTTTTAATTAAATGAATAAAATAACAAAGTTTATTAATATTAATTATAATAGCCTCGGTGGCTCAATGGTTAAAGCGTTCGTCTGAAGATCGAAAAACAGTGGTTCGATTCCATTCCGGGGCAACTAAAAATTAGATTTAATATATTTTTATATAATAAATATTATTTATTTAAATAAAATCAGTAATATACTTATTCTATATTATATAATTTTTTATTTTTAAATAATACAACAAATTAATTTAATTTCTCATAGCCGAAATAGTTTAATAGGTAAAACGAATTCCTTGTAAGATTTAAATATTGGTTCGATTCCAGTTTTCGGCAATATTTTTTATAAGATATAAAAATAAAAATTTAATAAATTAATTATTGTTTTTTAATATCAAATTTTGATTTAATCACAGTCTAAATCTTCATTCTAATAATTAAGTTAATGTCATGAATTTATAAGTATTAATTAAATTAGTTAAATTAAAGAAAAATAAATATATAGAAATGATTAAGTACTTTAATACTCATGATGAATTTTTGTCATAATATTAATGATTATAAGTAATTTTTACTCAAGTAATGTTAGATATATTATACAATATATTTATTTTGAATGATTATTTTTATTAATTAACAAAAGGCAAACATACGTTTTTTTTAACTTAAAAAATCTTTTTATAAAAAATATATATAATAAACTTAAAAGTTTATTAACACTGGACCTAAGGAATTAAAAATATTATTAAAAATACAGAAATACTTCTTATTAAATTAAGACTGTCAGTTTACATTAATTTGCGTAAATACATAAAAAATGACAAATAATAATTAACAATAGTTATCACAAATCTATGTAAATTCTTAATACCTCGAGCTATAGCCTAATGGATAATGTATGATGGTTATTTCCATAAAACCAATCAAACCTTAATAATTAGTACAGATTTTTTATTTTAAATCAAGTAGAGACTATCTAATTTTCTAATGTGTTAATTATAATTATTAGATTTTAATATAACCATAATTCCTAATATAATCAAAAAACACAAAAATATTTTTATTTATTCAAAAGAATCTGAATTTAATCTTATCTCTTTATGTAATAACTAAAATATGTTGTTTAATAAATATATTTATAATTAGAATAATAAAAGAAGATGAGTAATAGAATGAGTTGTAGTTTAATTGGAAAAACACCATTTTTTGGTAATGGCTTATATCAGTTCGAATCTGGTCAACTCAGTTAACTTTTATTTAAAAAAAATCAAATTTTATATCTAAAAAACAAGTAAAATTTTATTAATTTAAAATATATTTTATTTGTAAAAATTGATTATATTTTTTATTATTTTAATAAATAATTTTTATTAGGAAACAGAACTCGAGTGGTTGAGTGTCTCCCTTTTAAGGAGAAAGTCCCGGTTCAAACCCGGGTGTTTCCTAGCATAAAGCATAATTAATTTTAATCTAAGTAAACAAATCAAATATAATAACAGAAAATCTATTTTAATTATAAAAAAATAATAATAATTGTATTTAAATTATTTAATCATAATAATCAGAATTTTTATAATTTATTGTTTATAACTTTGTTTTAGGGTTTACATTTGTTATTTTAACTTTTGTTTATATTTTAATTTATTATTTTATTATTTATTTTTAAATAAGATTAATTATACTAACTAAGATTAATAATTTAATAATATTTTTTTAATCTTTAGTTATATTTGTTTTTATTAAAAGAATGAGCTAACAATTTTAAAATTATTATAAATATTAGGAATACCTTATTATAATTTTATATAATTTATATTATTTTAATTTAATATAAATAATTTTTTAATTGAATACAACAACAAAATTTGTATTTATACTAAACTTTAGCTTTAAAATGATCAATAATTATATTAAGATTAAGTATTCCTTAATTAAACATTATATAAGTCTAGAAAATAATACATATTGTAATTATTATATATAATGAATTATTGAAATTAATAAATAAAGTAATTATTCTAGAGAGTTTTTAAACTCACTTTATTTATTTCTTTAGCCATATAATAAGTCTAGAAAAATAGACAGTAAAAATAAAAATATTAAAATCAATGCAAAATATAAAAATGTTAAATTATTTCGAAAGTGCTTTAAAATCTAAATTAAATAATGAATATAAAGATAAAACTTCTTTAGATATAATAAGTAATTATAGTAAATATACCAAATATATCCCATTTAATACTAAATTAAATAATAAATTATTTGTATTAAAAAAAATTGAAAGAAATTTAACAGAATCAAATAAAAATATCTTAATAAAAACAAATATATTATATAAAAATAATAATAATATATTAAGTAATAATAATAAAAATTTAAATAATAAATTTAATTTAATGATACCTAGAAATAACAATATTATTAATAATATAAATAATAATAATTTAATAACTAGAATAACAAATACTGAATTAACAAATAATATAAATTTACCTTTAAATATTATAGGGAAATCTGAACTTAAAAAAAATAAAAATATTAATTATTTAAATTTAATAACAACGTTTAATCCAGAAGTAGCTAAAGTTAAAAATACTGTATTTAATTTTAATTTAATTAATAATAAAATATTAACAAATGTTTATACTATTTTAGAATATTCATTTAAATCAATGTCTAGTTTAATTAGTAAACCTTATTTATATATTAATCAAGATAAAATTATTATTCATTTATTTTTTTATAATAAAGTTATGCCTAAATTTAAATTATATAGAAAAAAGTTGTATAAAAATAGTTTAACTAGAAACAAATTTAGTAAAATTACTAATAAAATTAGTACAACTACAAATAAATGGAATATTAATACAAATAAATGGAATATAACAGCAATTAAAAATAATCAAAAATTACCATTCTTAAGTTTAAATAAAAATAAACTAGAAAACTTATGTGCATTATTAAGTAAAATCTTTAATAAATCAGTTGAATTAGAATTAACTCAGTTACATCGAGTTTATCATGAACCTAATATTTTAGTTAATGCTTTAGGTTCAATTGTTAATAAAATTAAATTAAGAAGAATTTTAAAGAAATTATTTAAAGCTATTGTTATTAAAAATCCTACAAGATTAATTAATAGAAAAAGATTCTCTGTAGTTCCTTGTGTTTTAGCTGGTCTTAGTGTTAAAGTTGCTGGTAGAGTTATGACTCAAAGAGTAGTTCCTAGAAAAACTGTTAAATTTACTCAAAAGGGAAGTTTATCTAGAACAAAATCTATATTTGTAGAAAATGCAAGATTTACTAATAAAAATAAAAGAGGTTCATTTAGTATTACTGTAACTTCAGGTTACTTCTTATAATTTTATTTATTATAAATAATATTTATTTATTTTTTGTTTTATTTATTTAAATCACCCTTTCACTTAATAATTTATTAACTTTTTAATATATTTTTATTTAAATTAATTTAGGATTTATTTTTAATGAGTTATACTTAAATTATTTAAATATAATAAACTAAAAAATTGAACTCATTTTTGGTAGTAAAATTATTTGTTTTTTTATATATAATATATTTTTATAAATTAATTATATTTATTTTACAGAGGTTCAAATCCTCTTGTGTTCTTCGCAACTCATTTAAGTTATTTTTAGAGTTATAGCGATTTATATTTTTTATATCTTTATATATTAAATTTTATTTTTTTTAACAATATATTTATTTTTTTATATAATAAAATTTTGTTTAGATTTAGATTAATGTTCAATTGAACTCTGCTTTTTATTTAAAAGTCACATATTCAAGGTAAAACCTACTTAAGTTTATTAAATTATTAATAATTCACATTAATTAAGATTAATAAATCTTCTGTTTTCAGCCTTTAGTCGTATTATATTTTAATATATACAAATTAATAATTGAAATATAATAATTCGAGCGTTATTACGTAGGCTACAAATAAAAATTATTATAAATTATGAAAAATATTCTTATTAATATATTAGCTTTTGGTACATTATTATCTAGTATTTTAGTTATTACTTCTAAAAATCCAGTTATTGCTGTAATATTTTTAATATCAGTATTTTGTAATGCAGCTGGTTATTTAATCTTATTAGGAGTAGGATTTATAGGAATTTCTTATATATTACTTTATGTTGGTGCTATAACAGTATTATTCCTTTTTGTTATTATGATGATCAATATAAAATTAACAGATATATTAGAAACTGGATCTCAATATACTAAAAATTTACCATTAGCATTAGCTATAGGATCATTATTTATTTATGAAATATTTACTATAATGCCATTTACATTTAATAATGTTTCTGCTTTATCTTCTTTATTAGAATTATTAACTAATTTAAATAATTTATTATTGAATTCTGATACTTCTTCATTTGTTAATATTTTAAATACAGTTAATCCTACTGTTGCTGATACAACTATAACTAGTTTCTTACATATTCAAGCTATAGGACATGGACTGTATACTTATGGTGCTTCTTTATTAATTATATGTAGTGTAATATTATTACTTGCCATGACTGCACCTATTTTCATTTCTAGAAAATCTAATTTTTAATAAATCTAATTAAAAAATTATTTTTTTTTTTTATATATAATATATAACCCCCCTTCCATATTTAGTCTAAGCTAATATTACTAAATATTTCTTAGTATTTATAAATTATGAATAATTATTTTTATAATTATAATTATTTACTAAAAGAGTATGTTATTTGAATTATAATATATGTTAGACGCTATCATTAAAAATTAAATATATTTAATATGTTAGCAGCTGCAAAATACATTGGAGCAGGTTTAGCTTGCTCAGGTTTAATCGGAGCTGGGGCCGGAATCGGTTTAATCTTCTCTGCATTAATCGCATCAACAGCTAGAAATCCTCAATTAAGAGGTCAATTATTCGGTTTCGCAATTTTAGGATTCGCTTTAGCTGAAGCTACAGGATTATTCTCATTAATGATTGCTTTCTTATTACTTTACTCATAATTTTTATATTATAGTAATTAAGTTTTATATATTAAAAATTTAAATTTAAATTAAGAAATTAATCTAATTTAGATATTATCCCCATAAAATTACCCCCCTTTAATTAATCTAATTTTACTAAATTTATTTATTTTTTAATCTTTTTATAATTAATTTTTATATAATAATTTATTTTGTATTTTATTTTTAATAATTAAATAAGTTAATTATTTAAGTAAATTATATCCCTGTCCAAAAAATGATTATATATATAAATATAAATATATTGTATAAGAATATAGTGTATTAAAAGCCAAAATTATAGCGAGTATAGTTAAGTTGGTATAGCCTCTACCTTCCAAGTAGATATCATCAGTTCGAATCTGATTACTCGTAAAGAAAAATATTTTTTTTATATATTTAAAATTATTAATATTTTAAAATTAATATTGAACTTTAAATTTAATTAATTTAGTCTTAAAGTAAAAATAATAACAAAATAAAAAATAAATATTTATTATTATTAATTATTATATATAAATATTTATATAGTAATATACTAATTATATTTTATATTTTTAATAACAAATTCTGATATCTTCAAAATAGATATTAGATACCCTCATTATCTCATTTATTGAAAAGTTTATGATTATATTCATAATTTTTCTTATGTTTGATTAGTTAAATTATTTTTTATTTATTTAATTTAATTATTAAGCAGAGATAGTTCTTCAATATATAAGAATTATTATATATAAGAGCCTAATATAATATATTACTAAAAATAATGCCTCAATTAATACCTTTTTACTTTTTAAATCAATTATCATTTTCATTTTTAACTTTAATTGCGTTAATTTATATTTTCTCTAAATATATTTTACCTTTATTTACATTCCAACAAGTAATAAGAATGTATATAACAAAATTAAGTAATAAATCATAATTATTTTAATAATACCCCCCATTTTTGGGTTTTATTCTTTAATTTTTATTAAATTATTTTTTAATAATAATAAACTTTTTTTTTAATTCAATTATAACTAAAAGAAATCTAAATTATAATAAAATATTATGAAAAATATAATATAATAACACATAAAATAAAAATATTATTTATTATTAACTATAAAGAGCGTAGTATTAATTGGTTAGTATGGCGATCTCCAAAATCATCGGTAGGTGTTCGAATCACCTCGCTCTTGGTAATATATATTTTTGTTAGGTTTAATGAATTTTTATTTAGTATTTTAAATTTAAATATTCTAATATTGTCCAAATTTTGGTTTAATTATTCAAGCATTCAGTCGAGATTTTATTTTTAAATAAAAAATTTTTATAATAAATTAACTTATTAATTTTATGGTTGGAATTTATCTAATACTATGAATTATAATCTTTTTATATGTAATAATTTATATAAATAATGAAAGTATATTAATTAAAGATATTAATGATCAATATTATTTAAATATTTTTATATATATTTATATTTAAAAAAAATCATAATGAAGTACAATTACTTAATACAAATAAAGTTTTTAATAGTTAAATTTTATGATTATTCTAATAATGTTAATAATTTTATTACATCCAATACTACAAATTAAAATAGGTTTAAGAACTATTTATTATTTAAATAATTGGACTATATTATATATTAAGATATAATTATATTAATGTTAAAAATATTTATTATATTTAAAAGGAAATATAAGTTTATAAACAAAAATTGAGTCCTTAGTTTAATAGGATAGGGCACCTAATTGTCAATTAGGACGGTACCAGTTCGAATCTGGTAGGACTCGTATAAAAAACAATAATAATAAAAATAAATTTTAATAAAATAATTTAACAAACAATAAAAATAAAGTTTTATGTAATATTTTTGTTTTGATTTAGTTCTTAATTTATAGAAAATTTAATAATATTTTAAGATGAGCAATGATTTTTATCAGTTTATTAATTTTAATAGTGGCTATTGCCATACCTTCATTTCAAAAGAATTTTTCACCTAATTTATTCACTCGGTTATCCTCTATCATATTTATTTACGCCGGAGTATTATCTTTTAATACTTTAAATATAGAATCAATAGGTTCAGGTTTAGGTATATATAGTGGATTATTCCATGTAACTGTAACATCACAAATAATGGATACATTTTTATTTTTAATGGCTTCTTTAATATTAATAGCTTGGCCTATAATAAATAATTCTTTATTAACAATTAAAAATGATACAGTTAACAAAACAAATAATTTACCTCAACATAAAGTGGGTAAAGCCATTAATCCATCTACTGAATATTCTGTTATTGTTATGTTCAGTACATTGGGTGCTTCTTTATTAATGTCTTCTGCGGATTTAATTTCTATGTATTTAAGTATTGAATTACAATCTTTTGGTGTTTATATTTTATCTACATTATATAGAGATTCAGAATCTTCAACTTCAGCTGGTTTAAAATATTTCTTATTAGGTGGATTATCTTCATGTATAATCTTATTAGGTTCTGCTTTAATTTATTCTTATACAGGATTAACTAATTTTGAATCTATTTATAGTTTAGTTTCTGTATCTTATAGTAATCAAATTATACATGGATTAACATTAGGATTTATCTTAATATTAATAGGTTTATTATTTAAAATAGCAGCAGCACCTTTACATAATTGGGCTCCAGATGTTTATGATGATAGTCCTACAATAGTAACAATTTGGTTAACAATAATGCCAAAAATATCAATAATAATATTAATTTTAGAATTACAAAGTGGTATCTCATTATCATCAGAAATAGAATTAATAGAATCATTTAAATCAATAAATATTTTAAGTGATTTATTATCTGAAAATATAATTTATGTTATAAAAAATTTATTACTTATTAGTTCATTATTCTCATTAATAATAGGAACAGTAGTAGGTTTAGCTCAAACAAAATTAAAAAGATTATTAGCATATAGTACAATATCTCATATAGGATTTATTTTATTAGCTTTAGCTATTAATACTGAACAATCTACTGAATCATTAATTTTCTATATTATTCAATATTCATTTACTAATTTAAATGTTTTTTTAATTATTATTGCTTTAGGTTATTTAAAATTTAATAATAATTTTATTAATGGTAATTATTATGGTTCTAATTCTGATATTAAATTTATTTATGATCTTAAAGGTCAATTCTTCTTAAATCCTATATTAAGTATTAGTTTAACTATTTCTTTATTCTCTATGGCTGGTATACCACCTTTAATAGGTTTCTTTTCAAAACAATTTGTATTATATTCAGCTGTCCAAAGTGGATATTATTTTATGTCTATAATAGCAATATTAGTAAGTGTAATAAGTGCTTCCTATTATTTAAAAATAATAAGAGTACTACATACAGAAGAAAATATCTCTACAGACAAAATAATAAATATAAATGAAACAAATAATACAGTATTAAGTAATTTACATAGTTTCTTAATATCTATATTAACTTTATCAATTTTATTGTTTGTTCTTAAACCATCTATAATTTTAAATAGTACACAATTGCTATCATTATCTTTATTTAACTTCTAATGAATAATTTATTAATGTTATTTATTTTTGTACCAGTAATAGCTTTTGCTTTATTAGCTTTAAATGTTTTATTAGCACCTAGAAATCCTTATGAATCTAAAGTTTCTGCTTATGAATGTGGTTTCTTAGCTATAGAAGGTCAAACTAGATCAACTTTCCAAATTCATTTTTATATTGTAGCTATGCTATTCTTAGTTTTTGATTTAGAAATTTTATTATTATTTCCATTAGCAGTAAGTCTATATCAAGTAAGTACTTATGGATTTGTAATAGCTTTAATATTCTTTTTTGTATTAACTATAGGGTTTGTATTAGAAATTGGTTCTGGGGCAATATCTTTAACTAATTATGATAGACCATTATCTAATGAAAATTAATTATTTTAGTTTATTTATTTTTAAATCACCCTTCCTAATTTATTTTTGTTTTAAATTTATTTTTAAATTTATTTATATTAATTATTAAATATTTAAGTTAAGATTTAATTTTATTTTTAAAGAGATTATAAATAAATAATTGAGTTAAACTAACTTTAAGGACAGATCAACTAAATTAATTTTTTTTAATAATAAGAATATAAATTTTAGGGTCTGCTTTTTTTTAGATATCTAATTTCTGCCATGACTATTTTTAGTTTTAACTTTACAAAATAAATTAAATAATAACAGTATGAGTAACTTAAATTGATGATAATTTAAATAATAAGTACTCAATATAATTAATTATAATAATATAATTTTATATAATCATGATGAATATAATTCATAAAATATTAACTCAAAACAAACAATGTTTAGTCAATAAATGTTAGATATTATATCTGGAATATTATTAGAATGTCTTTTAATCTATATAACAAATAATTTATAGTTCATTTATATCTAATAATGTTCAAGTTAGTACGTACTTCTCCTAGAGTAAATACAACATTAGAGACAAAGTATAATATAATTTATAACTATTATAAATTTAATACTTTAACTAATCTTTATTTGTACAAGAATTAATAATAAAATGGTAAAAATATTTCCTAATAATATTGTTGAATTATTAATATCAATAGCTATTGGATATTGAGTGACGTTAAATTTTATAAATAAATTAACAGAATACGAAATTGTACTGATAATTTACTATATTAAGATATATAGATTTTACAAAATATATTGTTAACTAAGTATAATATTAATAGTAATTTATATTTTAATTCTAATAAAAATTATTCTAGATTCGAGATTTCAAGAAAAGATAATATTAATTTATTTAAATTACTTATTTCTCCTTATTAAAAATTTAAAAAATAAAAAAGTATGCAATATAAATTAGGTTTATAATTTAAATATTTTTTATATAATATTTTCCTCATTTAAAGAGATTTTTAATTTAAGGTTATTAATGCTCAATTTAGAGATATAAATTAGGAAATAGTAAACTGAATTTATAGATATTAATATAATAAAATTTATTTTTCTTATTTTTAATAAAAGAATACGTATATAAATAAAAATAGGGCAGGTGATCCGATTGGTAATGGTGGTTATCTGTAAAATAATTGGTCTACGACCGTAAAAGGTTCGATTCCTTTACTGCCTACTTATAATAAAATTATTAAATTATTACTTAATTTATTAATATAAAAATTATTAATTTACTTAAATAAAAAAAAAAATTATAAAAATAAATTCTTTCTTCTTATTAGTTAATTATTTAATTTATCTTAATTATCTTTAATTTAAACAAAAAAAAAAATATATCTCTATAAATTTTTAAATTTACAACTATAAATTATAATTGTGAATGTTATTAATAAATTTTTAATTAACAACTACTACTATTTTATTTTAAAATTAAATCTGT